>ENA-ORXM01001687-ORXM01001687.1-marine-metagenome-genome-assembly--contig:-NODE-1687-length-29464-cov-4.649777_pt1 | contig 29464 bp, 32 predicted proteins | sample MGYA00237867_ERZ511480 | MGnify/ENA primary metagenome ERZ511480 (study PRJEB26309, sample SAMN06266103) | marine metagenome | isolation source: Algal blade | place: United Kingdom:Sidmouth, United... | reverse complement strand
TCACCAGCTTCACCCCGAGCTGACGATGGCTATGGGGCGCGAATTTTGTAAACGCCTAAGTCAGGCGGGCGTCGCCCACACAACTAAAATCATCACCGCCGAAACAAGCGGTATTGCCCCCGCACTCGCGGCTGCGGTTGCGTTTGACGTGCCGCTGGTCTTCGCCCGTAAAAAGCGCCCCATCACTATGCCTGACGGTTTTTTCGAAGCCGAAGCACCAAGTCACACCAAAGGCGGCGTCACCACGCTGATGATTTCGCCCGAATATTTGAGCGCCGAGGACCGCGTGGTGATTATTGATGACTTTTTAGCTTCGGGCAAAACCACCGACGCTCTGATTCGTGCGGTTGGGCAAAGTGGTGCGGAGGTTCTCGGGGTGGGCGCGGTGATTGAAAAGGCGTTTGAGGAAGGTAGGAGGAGGCTCGAGACCTACGGTGTTCCCATCGTCAGCCTCGCTGTAATTGAACGGATGGATGAGCATGGTATCCACGTCCGGTAAGCCTTTTGAGTGGAACAAACTCGTACCTGAACTTGACGTGTCGAACTTTGAGAAGAGTTTGAAGTTCTATACAGAAATTCTAGGCTTTGAAATTCTTTTCAGACGTGAGAGATTTGTTTACCTCGAGCTAGAAAAAGTCCAGTTTATGTTGGAACAAATGAGCGACACGGGTTGGGTTACAGCTGAGCGTAACTATCCTTTGGGGCGCGGCATCAACTTTCAGATTGAGCTTGACGATATTGAGCCACTCTATAAACGTCTAAAAGCAGCAGACTATCCACTTTTTAGAGATGTCAAAGACGTTTGGTATGAAACACCTGACGTTGATTCTGGACAACGAGAGTTTTTAGTTCAAGACCCAGATGGCTATTTACTGCGGTTTTGCCAAGCTATCGGAATTGATGGTGTTTAGCTCTTTTACCGTGCGTTCTCAACTTGTTTAACTAAACTGTCCAAATCGCTCTCGCACGGGTCGGTAGACTCTAGCCACGCGAGACCCCTCTGTGTACGACTCTTATGAGGTTCACACGTCGTCCACAAAAGCGATACATGAATATGTTCAGTAGCTGCACAACAAACTTCGACACCTTTTTTAGATTGAGAGTTCATAAAGCTTAGTATGGCATGGGCTCGTGCTTAAATAGTGTTGGGATGTTCAACACTAATCAAACTAAGGTAAGGGGCCGCTACGCCCCCTCCCCCACAGGCTACTTGCATCTCGGCAACGCCCGAACAGCCCTAGTCGCCTACTGGCACACCAAATCGCAGGGGGGTACTTTTGTTATGCGCGTTGAAGACTTGGACTCGGCGCGGAGCAAGCCAGAAATGATTCGCGCCAATCTAGAAGAACTCCGCTGGTTGGGGCTCGAGTGGGATGAAGGCCCTAGTGTCGGCGGCCCTCACGCGCCCTATCTGCAAAGTCAAAGGCACGGGGTTTATAGGGAGGTTTTGGAGCAGCTCGAGTCACGTAATCACCTGTTTAAGTGCTACCTCTCCCGCAAAGACCTGCGCGAAACCGCCGCCGCGCCGCACGGTCAAATGCTTGTTTACGGTAAGCGTGAACGTGAACAGAATGAGCGGGTGCGGGCGCAAAAACTTCGTGATGGTAAATCACCCAGCCTGCGCTTTCGTGTCGAACAAGCTGAGGTAACTTTCAATGACCTCTTGCAAGGTGAGCAGAGTCAGAGTATTGGTGACTTTATTGTTAAGCGCTCTGACGGTGAGTGGGCGTATCAACTCGCCGTGGTCGCTGACGATATTGCGATGGGTATCACTGAAGTCGTGCGCGGGGATGACCTGTTGCAAAGTACGGCGGCGCAACTTTTACTCTACAGGGCACTAGGCGCAAAACCGCCCACGTTTTTGCACGTTCCTTTACTTTTGGACGGTACAGGCGAGCGTATGGCAAAACGAAAAGGGTCCCTTACGCTAACTTCGTTAAAAGAAGGGGGCGCTCAACCGCAGCGGGTGGTGGGTTTGCTGGCGCACACGCTTGGGCTTATACCAGAACCTGCCGCTCTAAGTGTCGAGCAAGGGTTAGAACTCTACAGCAAAGACTTGCTAAAAACCTCACCTGCACCGCTAGGCGAGCCTTTACAAAACTGGCTCTTTGAAAAAATTTGATAGTAGATTTAAGCGCCTATTTCTCATAAATTCTAGATTTACCTCATTATCTTCTAACTAAGCTTTTACTAACACGTGTATGTAAGACTTCCCCTGGGTCAAACGCTGGAGGATTACTGTTAGACCAGTAAGTTTGTGGAGAGCGAACTGGGGAAGAGAGGTATACCAAAACGTTTACCGCAGTATGGGAGTGTTGCGGTGTGTTATGCGCACTTAAGTTTAAGTGCGCACATGACCCATGTACCAAGAACCTCGAGGGTTGTGTATTACATCTTGTATTGTTGGGGGTTTAACCATGAAACGCAGTATTTTTTTTGCGCTTAGTGCGCTACTTTTAGTTCTTATCGCCTGTGGACCCACAGAAGAACTAGGACCCGATTTCGCAGCAGAAGATTGGCACTACTGGAGTTTGGACAGGGCCGAGACTGGTCTTGTCAAAGGCGTTATTCAGTACGAGGGCGGCGATATAGACGTTCAAGCCCGCGTACGTGACGATAAGGTATTTTTGCAAGGCGATATTATGATGGGTCGCCGCAGCGAAATTGGTAACCAAGCCGCAATTATCAGCTCGAGGTTTTGGAATGACTCGACGGTGCCTTATACGGTGCGTGACGACGTTCCTTCGGGTACGCGTGACGCGATTAGAGACGCCGTTAACTTCTACAACACCCGCACTAATGTTCGCTGGGTCGAGCGCACAGATGAACGCGACTATGTCGAATTTTTTCCCGGCAGCGGTTGCTGGTCTTATGTAGGCCGTAACGGCGGTAAGCAGCAAATTAGCTTAGGCTCAGGTTGCGGTTACAGCTCGATTGCCCAGCACGAAATGGGTCACGCCATTGGTATGCACCACGAGCAGTCGCGCACCGACCGCGACGAGCACGTTCGGCTGGACTGTACGCGGGTCGACTGTAACGACATCAACTGGAAACTCATAAGCGAAGCGCGTCCCTTTGGTGATTACGACTTTTTATCCATTATGCACTACGGCGCTTTCCGGGGCGGTACTCAGGTTATTTTCCCGATTAACAGCCCGATTGACCCACGCCAAATCGGTAGAAGCTCTGAAATGACCAGTACCGATATTGCAGCAGTCAACTTTCTTTATGAGGCAACGAACCCCAGCCCTGAGCCGGAACCTGAACCCACACCTGATCCCGAGCCCGAACCTGAGCCCACGCCTGATCCGGAACCTGATCCAGGTGAGCTTGTAACGATTGAGCGCCGAATTGCTAGCGGTAACGACGACATCGAAGAAAATGCCGAGGGCAGAATGTACTTGAGCAGCAGTGACTTAGAACTTGTCACCGACTCAGGATTAGGCTTCAACTCACAACTCGTCGGCCTGCGCTTCAGCGATATTTCCGTACCCGCAGGCGCGACTGTCGATAGCGCTTATGTCGTATTCACGACGGACGAGCCCGCTACCGGGCCGACCTCGCTGACCCTACACGGTGAAGCCAGCGACAATGCCAGTAACTACCAAAGTAGTGCTTTTAATGCGAGTAACCGCACTAAAACAAATGCCAGTGTCGCCTGGGCTGATATCGAAGCTTGGACGGTCGTCGACGAGACTCACCAGTCGCCTGACGTAAGCGCACTTGTACAAGAAATCATCAACCGCTCAGGCTGGCGCTCCGGTAACGCCTTAGCCCTAATGGTAACGGGCACAGGTACGCGCACAGCCAGGTCCCATAACGGCGACGCCTCTAAAGCGCCGAAACTTGTTATCAGTTACCGAAGCTCAGACCCTAGCCCACCTCCAACCCCCGATCCTGAGCCGGAACCAGATCCTGAGCCAGAACCAAATCCAGATCCTGAGCCAACCGTGATTCGCTATACGTTCGACACAGCTGAGGGTTGGACACGCTCTGGCAACGCAAGTACAGGTTTATGGCAACTCGCCGACCCCGCTCAAACAAGCTATGAAGATACTGTTATGCAAGTCGAGGGCAGCTATGAAGGCAGCCGCGCCGCCATTACTGATGGGCGAGCAGGCTCGAGTGTCGGCAGCTACGACGTTGACGGCGGCGTAACGACCATGCGCTCACCCACTATCGACCTGAGCGGCGCAAGCTCTGCGAGCCTCGAAATGGCTTATTACTTCGCGCACCTTTTCAACAGCACGGCAGATGATTACTTTAGAGTCAAGGCAGTCGGCGCAAGTACGAGTGTCCTCTTTGAAGAACTGGGTGCAGCCGAAAACGACGCTGCTAGTTGGCAGACGACAACGCTTGACTTGAGCAGCTTCGCAGGTCAAGAAATCTATCTCGAGATAGAAGTCGCTGACGCTGCGGGACCTAGTCTTGTCGAAGCAGGCGTAGACGACATAACCATCACGCTTAGATAAGGGATGAGAAATAAGTAAAAAGTAAAGCCTCAACCTCGTAAGTTGAAAAGAGCAGGGAGCGTTTCCCTGCTCTTTTTTATGGTGTGATTTTTGCAGTGTGATTTTTGTAGTGCAAGGTTTGTGGTACAACGTCGACATGAACTTGCCCCCCGCACTTGTGCGAACCCTGCACAGCGTTCATGATGATGCAGGTCCGTGGCTCGAGGCTTTACCCGTTTATTTGAAACACCTTGAGCAAAGCTGGCACATTCAATTCGTAGAATTGGTCGAAGACCTTTCTTATAACGTCGTCGCTTTTGCCGAGGGTGAAGATGGCATACCTTATGTCTTAAAAATGAGCCCGCCTGGTAATGAGTTTTTGCAGGAAGTCACCGCCCTCAAGCTTTATGATGGCGACGGTATCGCGCGGCTTATCCGCGCCGATGAAGCGGGCGGGGCGATGCTGCTCGAGCGCCTGCGCCCCGGCGTTTCTTTCTGGCGTAGTGATGATGATGAGCTAGCAACCCGCACCTGCGCCGAACTTTTGGTACAACTCTGGCGTCCGGTTGAAGACACTAGCCACTTACGAACCTTGCGAAGTTGGGCGGAGGAACTATTCACCTATCCTGATACTTACGCAGAGGGCGGACCCATTCCCCTTCAGCTTGTTCAAAAGGCTATTACGCTGCTCGAGAACCTACTCAAAAACGATGACGCCCCCGTTTTACTTCACGCAGACTTGCACCACGGCAACATTTTAAGCGCGACGCGCCAGCCTTATTTGGCGATTGACCCTAAAGGAATAGTAGGTGCAAGAGGCTATGATGTCGGCACGTTTTTGGGAAACCCTGCTGGCGTTGCGCGAAGAACCGATTTAGATAAACTTCTCGACACACGCCTAAGTATTTTTAGCGAGATGCTTAGTGTAGCTAAAACCGAACTTATTGCTTGGAGCTTTGTTCACGATGTTTTGTCTGCTTGTTGGACAATTGACGAAACAGGACAAATGGCTGAGGGGGTTCTGTTTGTGTCAGAGAGACTCGATGGCTTCCTTTAATCCTCTGAACCAAGCGCCAGCTTTGTGATATTTTGTCAGACCTTTTTCTAAGCATCTACTAAACTGCCAAGGATGTTACCGAATTCGCCTATCATGAAAATGTCAACGTTATTTTGTGATGTGAATACTCGAAAGTAGCTCTCCTTGCTCTGTCAGATTTCGGATCTCAATGTAACCGCCTTTTACGGACTTTACGTGCTAGGTGGCTGGATGCCAGCCGTCATAGCCTGGTTTATCCTCTTAGTAACGCATTGTTTCCTCGTCACCAAAGGTTTGCGACCACTTTTCAGTCTCTATCCAGAAACATGCTCAGCGCTGGCACTTATGTTTCTGCCCTCGCTTCTGCTGGCCCTAACGCCCTACTGCAACCAAGAAGAGGCAGGGTTCTTGCCTCTTTATTCCTACGGTGCCCTGGCCTTCCTTGCTGTCCTTGCTTTTGGAAAATTACTCGAGGCGTTCGTGAAACCGCGAGTCGTCAACTTTTTCAGGTCGAAGAGATGACACGTTACCTTCTACCCATAGTGCATCTTGATTCTGAATATTACACTTGCTCTCTAGCGTAGTAGGGTGCGCTCTGCGCAGCGAAGATAAAGCTAGAAACTATCCTTCAAAGCTATCTATCTCATATGCTGAAATATTTTCGCCACTGTAGAGGCACTCGTAGAGATGCTACTTCACTAGCAAAAAGTTCATCGGCAAAAAAAATGTGAGACTGAGTAGTTGCTCAGTCTCACATTTTTAAAAAGATTGACGTGTTTTGAAGCGTTTTACTCGCCAATACCTTCGGGTAATAGAACACGGTCAATTACGTGGACCACACCATTATTGGTCTCCAAATCCGGCTCGGTCACTGTAGCGTCGTTGAACATTACGCCATTCTCAGTGGTGGCCTCTAAGTCGCTACCTTCTAAGGTCATGACCATGCCGTCGGTAACGTCGGCAGACATAACGTTGCCGTCAACAACGTGATAGGTGAGGACTCGAGCCAGCATATCGGGGTCGGCTTGAAGCGCAGTGAGTTGCTCTTCAGGTAGCGCGGCGAATGCGTCATTGGTGGGCGCAAAAACCGTGAAGGGGCCATCACCCTGTAAGGTTTCAAGCAAACCTGCTTGCCCTAACAAACCAACCAGCGTGCTAAAGCGTTCGTCATTTTGTAAGGTAGAAACAACAGTCATCTCATCAGCCATGTCTTCCGAAGCGTCTGTAGCGTCCTCGTCAGATACTTCTTCGGCGGTGTCGGTAGCGTCTGCGCCAAGCGTTCCTGCTAAGGAGACAGGAATGACAACATCGCCTACACCGTGGACAATACCGTTTGAATAGTTATTCTCGACATTAGCTGAGTTAAGCTCGGCGTTGTTAATATCCAACCCACCCACACTTAAATCGAAGGTTAGCGCGTCTCCTTGCAAGCTCAAGATGCTGCCGTCCTCAGCATCTTGTAAATCATTAATGCCATAAGTACCTTCGACAACGTGGCCCAATAGAATCTGTTCCAAGAGTGCTGCGTCGCCCTGAATTTGTTCCAAGACTGAAGCGTTCAACTCTTCAAAAGCGCCGTTGCTAGGCGCAAATACGGTGAATGGTCCAGGGCCAGAAAGGGTTTCGGCGAGATCTGCTTGTTCTATCAGGGAAACAAGCGTTGAAAAATCCTCATCTTCTGCTAGGGCCTGCACAATCGTAATATCGGTGTTCTGCTCTTGAACAAGGGCAAAGCTAGCGATTAGAAAACTTGCAAGAATCAGTAACTTACGCATGGTTCATCTCTCTTTCATAGCTGTAGCGAATGGCGTCGCCATAATCGTTCCAGGTACCGGGGTTGCGCTCTTCCCAGCGGCGCTGCGCGTCAGCCTCTAAGTCGACCCAAGCTAACCCCGAAGCGGCATCTTCGCGCGCCATCCGGCTACCAAAGCGGTATGCAGGTTCATAGTGACCGTAGTCGCGCCCCGAGTTGGCAAAGGCTGTGCCGTAGTGTTCGCGGTAAACATCAACATCGGTGTCATAGCTAGAACTTGCGGCGTCCGTATCGACATCTACAATTTCGACTTCCGTTTTACGTACGCTGTCAGAAATAGTTTCGGTGCGTTCGCTCACGTCTTTGCCAACAACAACCTCGCCTGTTACGCGGGCTGTTTTTTCAACAACAGCCTCTTCGCTGGTTTCGGTCATTTCAATTGTTTTCTCTTTAAAAGCAGCGTCAGCGTCGGTGACGGCGCGGTCAGCGTCGCGGCGCTCAACCGTGACATTTTCTTCGCGCAGCGTAACTTGCTTCTCAACAGGTGTTTCTGAGACGTAGCTGCGAATGCGCTTGCCGCCGCCTGAAACCTCACGCTTACCGACCTTAAGATCCTCTTCAACAACAGGGATTGCGTAACGCTCTTGCTCTTTAGCAACCTGCTCAGCTGTGTAGGCTTCAGCATCTTTGTCGTAACCTGAAAAGCCCTCTTCTTTCCACGCCGCAGCGCGCTCATCAATATCGACAGGGTCGTGGTTGTTCATTATGCGCTCAACATCGTCAACGCGGTCATCATCTACTGTTAGTGTGACTAGAGAACCGCCCCGACGAACGCCTTCGGCGTAGTAACCCGCTTCCTCTTCAGGGACACCGTTGTTAACAAGCGCACCCATCAGGCCGCCTGCCGCCGCACCGATACCCGCACCGACAAGTGTCGAGACAATAGGACCGGCTGCCAAAGCAGGACCGACCCCTGGAACGGCTAATAGCCCGAGGCCCATTAGCAGACCGCCAAGGCCACCCACCGCTGCGCCGATACCCGCGCCTGCTCTCGCACCTTCACCCGTTGTCAGATCGTCATCATCATAGTCAACATCGGTGCGGTACTGACCTTCATCATCAAAATATTTACCGTATTCCTCAGCCGAAGCGTTAGCTACAAAGCTTACGTTGTTACGGTCAAAACCCGCCTCGACAAGTTCTTCAACGGTAGCTCTCGCTTGTGAAATGTGATCGTATAAACCCACAATTGTCTTTGCCATATTCATTCTCCCTTTTTGAAGTAATTCAAGTGTTTCGGTGACTTACGTGTGCTACTAGCTTTCATCTACATAAGCTGCCCCCTCCGCAGAACGTTCGACCTTGACATCCTCCTGTTTCAAAGTAACTGTCTGCTCATATGTGTTTGTAACGCGTTTCTTCGTAACGTGAATCTCAGCTTCTAAAATGAGTTGTTTGGTAACGACGACCTGTTCCGTAAGAACGGGAATAATGGTCGTATCCCCTTCAGTACGAACGACGGGCGCAGTGTCAACAGGTTGCCCGATTTCGACACGATTAACCTCGACTTCGGTAGCTTCTAGGGGCACCTGAACCGTTTCTCTGCGTTCGCTGACACGTTTATGAATAGCAACTTTACTTGCGCGCTCGAGCTTGCTCACCTCGAGCTGCTCTTCAACAAGCGGAATAACCTCTTGCACAGGCATGTCCGCCACCTTGTAAGGCAAATGGTAGGTGCCGTCATCTTGAGCAATGAGCGCTGTACGGGGCACTTCAAAGCGCCGCTCACCGAACTGAACAACAAACTGCCCCTGCGCATTTTCAGCGACTAAGCTGCCTTGCTTGCCATCCTCAGCAAACACTTTGGAAAATTCAGTTGCCATTAAAAAAGTCGGGTAAGAACAAAAATGACAACGATGGCGATAATCGCTATTGTGATAATGCGCCCTAACGGCGGCGCTTTGCGTTCAGGTGCGTCATAGCTTTTGACGCCACTTGCGCTGTTCGTATTGTCCTCTGGTACAGGTGTGTTTGCCACGTCTTAATGCCTCCCCCTGGAAACTTAATATGAGCTGTTTAGGTGTGCAAGTTGCACTTGTCTAATAAGGTTGTCCCGTAGTTATAGTAGGTGGGCTCCCTCATTTGGTGAAGATGCAAGTGTATGTTTGTTGTGAGTACGCACGGTTGAAATCGCTACGTATTACCGTACTAAATGAAAAGCTTCTTAGCAGTCAATGAGTAAGCGCCGCGCAGGATGCGACCTTCGCAGCGCTCTTTTTAATATTTATGCGGTACGTTTAAAGATGGGGGCTAAGCTAATCCATAGTAATTTTGCGAGATGCTGAGTTGGTTTGTCCGGACGCTTCGCTCAAACTTCGTACAACTCGCATCCGCTCGGATAATTTTGCATTTCGCAAAATTATCATGGAGATACTTAACCTAAGCTCGCCGTACCGCCCTGAGAATCGCGAGTAAGACTATCGCACCGACAAGCGCAACGAGCATACTGTAGATGTTGAAACCCGTCACACCCGCTGCGCCGAACGCATTGAAGAGAAAACCGCCGATGAATGCGCCGACAATACCGACGATAATATCCATGATTAAGCCTTGGCTAGATTTCATGATGATGCTTGCTAACCAGCCAGCGATTGCGCCCAGAATAATCCAGAGTAAAATGTTCATTTAAGTCTCCATTTCGAATTCAAATTGTTTTTAGGTTTAGAAACACGTCTTGGTCAGGCTTGATTAACGTTTGGTTGCCCACTCGTCAACCTGGCGCTCGGCCTCTTCTTTAGTGACGCCGTAGCGTTCTTGAACTTTGCCAACGAGTTGGGTACGGTCGCCTTTCAACTGCTCTACTTCATCGTCGGTGAGGTCGCCCCACTGCTCCTGGACCTTACCTTTAAACTGCTTCCAATTGCCTTGAATTTGGTCCCAATTCATAGTTCTCCCTTTCTGGATAGTCGGTCCAATAAGTAAAGCCCTGTAAGCTAACGCCACAGGGCTTCTAGAACCTCCGCACCCTTTATGCTTTCCCCCGGCTTTACATACTTATGTTAGGGCGTAAAGCGTTTAGAGGATAGATGCAGATTAACTACTTTGACTAGTAAAGCTTAACCCGAGCCAAACGTCTATTCTTCGCGTGCGGAACCAGCAATGCCGCGCGCCCTGGCCCAAATAATGGCGTCGACGCGGTTATGAACGCCGATTTTACTGTAAATGTTGGCAACGTAGTTTCGCACTGTATTTTCAGCCACGCCGAGTTCTTCAGCGATTTCGGCATTTTTCTGACCCCCGGACACCAGTTCTAAGACCTGCCGCTCTCGAGGGGTCAAATCAGCCACTTCAGCATTTGTATCCGTGAGGCGGTCTTTAGTTTTGAGATTAGCAATTTTTTCAACCACCGCCTGACTAAACCAGGACGCGTCTTTCATCACGGTTTCAATAGCTTCGACAAGTTCGGCTTCGCTGCGCCGCCGGTCGGTGATGTCTTGAAACATACTCAAAATATAAGAAACGCCGTTAATCGTGACAATCTCAGCCGAGGTCAGCGTATCGAGAACCTCGCCCGACTTGGTGCGGAAGCGCACCTCGTAGTTACGGTAGCCCCGCCCCCCTTCTAGAGTAGCCTCGATTTGTTTTCGCTCTTCGGATTCTACCCACATATTTAAACTGGCGTTACTCTCCCCTATTGCTTCGGCGCGGCTATAGCCTGTCACCGCCTCAAACGCTTCGTTAACATCTGTAAAAAGGTAGTCTACCGAGCTAATCGTCGCCGGGTTAGGCGCAAGGCGAAAGGCTTTGGAAAAGCGCTCTTCGCTTTGCCGCAGGGCGTCCTCCGCCTTTTTTCGCTCGTCTAAATCAATGAACGAAAAGAGCATACACGGCTCATCATTTAGCTCGAGAGGTTGCCCCGCTAAAACGACGAACTTCATATCGCCCGTTTTCGTTTCTATATGCGACTCCATCTGCGGCACTGTCTCACCCGCCTCGAACCTATCAATAGCGAGTTCGCGGTTAGTGACGCCTGCCAAAACGTCATAGTCATAGACGGTTCGCCCGATAAGCTCGTCTCTGCTAAAGCCCGTCATTCTTAAGAAACCTTCGTTGACCTTGACGTAGCGTAAGTCGGACAGCCGGTTGATAATCGCAGGCGCAGGATTCGCTTCAAAGGTTCTTTCGAAGCGAATCTCAGCCTCAACTTGGTCGCTAATATCTTTGAGAATGAGCACGGCAAAGTCTGGTTCATTGCCAGTGAGAACCTGCACACCGCGGCATTCGTGAACCCAGTCATCCTCTTCTCCATCTTTTATGGTGGTCTTTTCTTTAGGTTCAACCCGGACGCTCAAACTGTCAAAACTCTCCCCTTTTAAAAGGCGCTCGAGTGGTTGCTCCCCAGCCGATATAGAATGTCCTTCCAAAGTTGAAAGTTCAAAGTTTTCTTTGTAAGCTTCGGCGGTTGCACCGAGTTCTTTAAGCTGCTGAACGCCGTGCATAGTAAGCGCAGCGCTGTTAGCGTAGCGAATCGTTCCTTCAAACCCGAGAATGATAATGCCCTCGGTCAGGTCGGCAATGATGGTCTCGAGCTGATTTTTATTACTCGACGCGCTGAGGTCTTTTTTGGAGTGCATTGGGCCTTTCTTGAAACCGTACTCGGTTAGAAAATTTATAGGGTCGCCTAATTTCAAGCTATCTTACGCTTAGAAAGATGAACAAACCAGAGCTATTTTAAACACGGCCTTGGTCATTTACCCGAAAACTGGACTTTTCGCCCCGTCTCATCTAAACTAAACCCATGCAATCTAAACCGCGCATCAGGACACCACGCAGTTATAAGTGGCACCACCAGCGCTGGTAAGGGCGACTAAAGACTGAAGCTTTAAACCTTCAATCCTGCTACGAGATACATTTTTCATCCCTCAAATTTTTAAGTCTTATCAGGTCTCATCCGGAGGTTTCGTGACCTTTTTTGCACCAGCGTTATTCGTTTTGTTATGGAGTACCGGCTTTGTCGGCGCGAAGTACGGCCTGCCCTACGCCGAGCCTTTTAGTTTTCTGGCTGTACGGCTCGGCGTGGCGTCGGCTTTGTTGGTTCTCGCTATGCTTGTTTTGCGCAAACCCTGGCCTAACAGGGTACAGGCGCGACACGCCGCCGTTTCCGGCTTGCTGCTGCACGCGGTTTATTTAGGGGGCGTCTTCTGGGCTATCAAGGCGGGTATGCCCGCGGGCATTGCGGCGCTCATTGTGGGTTTACAACCTATTCTCACCGCAATCGTAGCAAAGAGCACGCTGCGCGAACAGGTTGCACTAGCGCAGTGGCTGGGCCTTGTCTTAGGGCTTATAGGTGTGACGCTCGTCGTTGCCAGTCGTATGGGTAATAGCGTAGTTGCGGGGGTAGCTGATGTTTCTACACCATCACTTGTTGCAGCAGGACTGGCACTTCTGGGTATTACGCTTGGCACGGTTTACCAAAAACGCTTCGGCGCAGGCACACCGCTTTTGGGTGGAACCCTGGTCCAGTACGTGGCTAGCACGCTTGCACTTACTGTGCTCGCATTCGCTTTCGAAACACGCGTGATTGCCTGGACGCCTTCGTTTATCTTTGCGCTGGGCTGGCTCGTTTTAGTTTTATCGTTTGGCGCGGTGCTACTACTGATGGGACTCATCGAGCGTAACGCAGCCTCGAGCCTGAGCAGTTTGTTCTATCTGGTACCCATTGCCACCGCTATCGAAGCCTACTTTCTCTTCGGTGAGCGTCTCAGCCCCTTAGCCTATGGCGGAATGCTCATCGCCATTATCGGGGTGGCGCTCGTGGTTCTCCCTCGCCCTAAAAGCCTTGCGGTAAAAGAGGTCACGCCGTGACAAATATCAAACCTTCAGTATTTTCGTTAAACCATAGGCTGCTAAACTCAAAATTCTACTTTTGCACAAATTTCTACTTTCATAAAGGAGCACTCTAATGTTATTTCCTCAACCCAACGAACGCGGGCGTTTCGGCATTTACGGCGGTCGCTACGTTCCTGAGACCCTCATCCCTGCGCTGGACGAGTTAAAAGACGCTTACTACGAAATAGCCCGAAGCGACGCGTTTCAAGCCGAATACCGGCACTACCTAAAAACCTATGTAGGCCGCCCGAGTCTTCTCTATTATGCAAAAAACCTGACGGAGAAATGCGGCGGCGCAAAAATTTACTTTAAACGCGAAGACCTGAATCATACAGGCGCGCACAAAATCAACAACGCTATCGGTCAGGCGCTCTTAGCGACCAAAATGGGCAAGAAACGCTTTATCGCCGAGACGGGTGCGGGACAACACGGCGTTGCGAGTGCGACGGCGGCGGCGCTGTTTGGGCTTAAATGCGTGGTTTATATGGGCGAGGAAGACGTGCGCCGCCAGAGCCTAAACGTTTACCGCATGAAACTTTTGGGGGCTGAAGTGAGCCCGGTCTCGAGTGGTACTAAAACCCTCAAAGACGCCACCAACGAAGCCATTCGCGATTGGGTTACCAACGTGCGCGACACCTTTTATATTATCGGCTCGGTCATCGGCCCGCACCCTTACCCCATGATGACTAGGGATTTTCAAAGCGTCATCGGCTTTGAAACGATGGACCAATTGCAAGAGGCCGAGGGTCGGCGCGTACCCGACGCGGTGGTGGCCTGCGTGGGCGGCGGCTCGAACGCGATTGGTATTTTTGCGCCCTTTGCCTATCTGCCCGAAAACGAGCGGCCCAAACTTTATGGGGTCGAAGCAGCAGGACACGGCGTCGCCACAGGCTCACACGCAGCAAGCATTTCAGCAGGCAAACGCGGCGTCTTGCACGGTTCGCTCATGTACCTAATGAGTAACGACGACGGGCAAATTACGCCCGCGCACTCGGTTTCAGCGGGACTCGACTACCCAGGTGTCGGCCCCGAACACGCTTACTTTGCTGATGAGGGGTTGGCGCAGTACGTGGGCGTTGATGATAACGAAGCGCTGAAAGCCTTTAAAACCTTTAGCGAGATAGAAGGCATTATTCCCGCCCTCGAGTCCTCCCACGCCATTCACTTCACAATGGACCTCGCAGCGAAAATGGGTAAAGACGAGGTGATTGTCGTGAACCTCTCGGGGCGCGGTGATAAAGACGTAACCGAAGCGATGCGCGTTATGGATAAGTTGGAAGCCAGTAAGGAGACCCAGCATGAACAGAATTAAAGAGGCTTTTGCAGCGGCTAAAGCGGACAACCGCGCTGCGTTCGTGCCCTATTTGACCGCTGGCTTTCCCGATGAAGAAAACTTTGTAAGCCACGCTTTGAACTTGTTAGAAGTTGCGGATGTGCTCGAGGTCGGTCTCCCCTATTCGGACCCTCTGGGCGACGGCCCCACCATCCAAAAATCCTCAGAAAAAGTTTTAGAGCAGGGCATGACCACGGCAAAAACCTTCGACCTTATTAAAAAGGTTCGCGCTCAGACTGAAAAACCGCTTGTAGTTATGACCTATTACAACCCCATTTACTGTTACAAAACGGGCGAGCGGGGGTTCTTAGAAGACCTAAAAGAGGCGGGTGCCGACGGCGTTATTTTGCCCGACCTGCCCCCCGATGAAGCCGATACCCTCATCCCCCTGGCAAGAGAGCTAGATGTCGATACGGTTTTCCTGGTTGCGCCAACATCGACAGACAAACGCCTCGAGATTGTCACGGAGGCTTGTCGCGGTTTTATCTATGCAGTTTCGGTAACGGGTGTAACGGGGGCTCGCACGCAGTTACCCACCGATGTACCAAGCTTAGTGAACCGTACCAAAGCCCTAAGCAACTTACCTGTCGCAGTAGGTTTTGGCGTTTCAGGCCGCGACACCGCCCGCCCGGTTGCTGAAGTTGCCGATGGCGTGGTGGTAGGCTCTGCGCTTATCCGTGCGATTGGCGGTGGTGGTGACGTAGGCGCACTTGCTAAAGAGATTGCAGAGGCATGTAAGAGAGGCAATTGAAAATTGCGCCGAAATTGAGCTTGGATTTCTTCGGTCAAATAGACACTCAGTGGTTGAAAATCGTCCAGCAAGTGGTTGATTTTCAACCACCAAGTGGTTATATTTCAACTATGATTCAGCGCTGGCTCGAGCCCCAAAACCCAGCCCCATTTGCGGTACGCTCTACCTAGCTTATGCTCGAGCTAGTAAGCTAAGTTTTAAATCTATTCTGATTTAGACCCCGGTGGTGTCCAAGGTCCTAATTTTGTTTTATGCTTAACCTTCTTGTTCTTTAAGAACCTTTTCAAGAAAAGCTTCCTCGTCAAGATTGTTTTGCCACGCCTCACGCTCAGCTGTATAGTCTCCATGCCCTGTTTCGTACTGCTGTAAAAACCGCACCATGCCAACAGGGCCGAGTTTTTCTGCTAAGGCTTTCAGACCTTCACGTCTAATTTCATTCAAAGTCATCGTCATCTATGAACTCCTTTAGCCATATTAGCGGATTTTCCACCTTCACCTTGATATCTTGAGACAGTCTTTTGGCTCTTTTTACGAGCTTGTCATCAGTGCTAAGAAAGACATCGACTTTTGCTTCCTCAGCGCAAGCAAGGTGCAAAGCGTCGGCAGTGCCGAAACCGAGAGTCTTTAGCACTTTAGCTCTACCCCTAGAATCCTGGTTAAGACGAAGTGTTTCGTCACTATAGGCTAGTAGGGAGAGCACTCGATTTCGGTGTTCTTCGTCAGAGGTCTGTTTGATTTCAGCCCTAAGCACACTGCTTGATAACCAAAGCCACTGCTTCGTTTGGAGGCGTTTTATGATTAGCAAAATGGCTTCCGACTCGAGGTGTACACGCTCTTGAAGTTGGTCATCAAAAGGACGATTGAGACAGCAAGCGTCTAGGTAGAGCCGAAGTTTTACCACGTAGTCATTTTAGCGTACTATTACCAAACGGTTTTCACTTTCTTGAGATCTTGAAGCCTATCGTCCTCGGTTAGAAATCTCGAGAGACTATCCCACCATAAAATTTCTCTAAAACCTGTTAAACTTAGCTCTAATCATGGCTTTTTCAGTTGTTACCGAACCCATCCCACTCGAGGCCGATAATGACGGCGTCGTTCGCGTTGGGGGTACGCGCGTCACGCTAGACACCGTTATCGCTACCTTTCTAAATGGGGCTACGGCTGAAGAAATCGCCCAGCAGTACCCCTCCTTACAGCTTGCCGATATTTACGCGGTGATTAGCTATTACTTGCGCCATACCAAAGAGGTCGAGGTCTATTTGCGTGAACGTCAAGAGCGTGGGGCCGAAGTCAAAACAGAAAACGAGTTGCGCTTTAACCCCTTAGGTGTGCGTGAGCACCAGCAGGCGCGTAAACGGTAAACACTTGCGTTTAGTTGCTGACGAAAACTTGAATGGTCATATATTGCCCTTAAGGTGAGTCAAGAAGGTCAGGAAACCTTACGGAGCACCTCACTGCGAATTAGCTTCAAACACCGTAACCCCCTCACCCAAATGCTCATAAAGGTCTGCCGAAATAAGCATATCCACCCCCTGCGGTGCACGGTCACTCACCACGCGCACCATCAGGGGGGAATTTGTTTTTGCTGATTTGAGTAGCAGCAGCGTTCCTGGGGCATAACGGCTCGAGGCAACGCTGTACCCTTGCAACGTCCGGTCCACCACCGTCTGCAAACTTACGCCTGTGGGACCGCTTGGGCTGGCTGGTTCCGGCGCGTCGGCATCGTTTAAAAGCTCGAGGCTGACCGGCGCTGTGCCGCTACCAATCATGCCAATGCGCTCGGCGGCAGCACGGGATAAGTCAATCACGCGGCCTGGCTTAAACGGACCTCTATCATTTATTCGCACGACTACACTGCGACCATTGTTCAGATTCGTTACGCGGACTTGCGTGCCAAAGGGCAAGGTTTTGTGCGCGGCGGTTAGTTGTGAAGGGTCGAAGATTTCGCCGTTCGCTGTCTGTCGGCCTGCAAAGTTGGGACCATACCAGGAGGCTAGACCGTCACTCGCAGCCGCAGACTGTCCCACCTGCGTCGAGGCTGCGGTGAGATTCGTCGGCGTACAGGCGCTCAAACTTAGGATAAACAAAAAGCAAAGAGCGGCAAGACGCATGGCTTATTCTAAAGGGCGAAGGGGTAGACTTAAGCCAACTGTGAAGAATCGTTCGTGGCCTAAGGAAAACGACTTTGTTTGGAAAGACGCCGTGGCGCGTCCCGAAACTTGGGACAGGCCGGGCGTTGTGATGTTTTTTAACCTCGAGTGCCCCGGTTGCGTATCACGGGGCGTACCGTTTTTGAAAAAGTTGGCTAAAGAGTATAAGGACAAGCTTATTATTACGATGGTTCACACGTCATTTGGTCACAAAGTTTATACACGCGATGAGGTTGTGCCGACGCTGACGCACTTTGCTAGAGATTTTGCCGATATCCCTTTTCCTATCGCCCTCGATTTGGATGGCAAAATGGCTGAGAGTTGGGAGGTTTTGGGCACACCGCACTGGCTTATTTTTGACGGGGGCGAACTCGTGCGTTCGATTTTCGGCTCGCAGGATAATGCGCAGACTCGGCTCGAGTACACCCTTGCCGAACTGCTCGAGGTGGGCCTCGATTAGGTAGCTAACTTCTTGCTCCTTGCTCAAACAAATTGTCGCAACTTTACTGGAACATCAACAAGCCACAAACTTAAGTCTTTTTCTTACGCCGACTAGCTTTTGCTTGTTCTTGCGCAAAACGCTCCTCTAAGTGCGTAATAATTTTTTCCCCTACATCAATGCCTGAGGTTTTTTCGATTCCCTCGAGTCCTGGTGAAGAATTCACTTCCATGACCACCGGCCCGTCGTTACCGCGCAACATATCAACCCCGGCAACATCAAGCCCCATGATCTTCGCAGCTTTAACGGCGGTGGCGCGCTCCTTGGGTGTAATTTTGACCTGTACGGCGCTACCACCCTGATGCAAGTTCGAGCGAAACTCGCCCTCGGCAGCCTGCCGCATCATAGAGGCAATCACTTTTCCGCCGACCACAAAGGCGCGAATGTCGGCACCTTTTGCCTCTTTAACAAATTGCTGCACCAAAATATTGGCGTTCAGTTGTTGAAACGCGCCGATGACCGATTCAGCAGCCTTGTCGGTTTCAGCTAGCACCACACCGACACCCTGGGTGCCTTCTAAAAGTTTAATAACGAGGGGTGCGCCGCCGACGACCTCGAGCAGACCGTCGATATCCTTGGTAGAACTGGCGAAGCCCGTGACGGGCAGGCCGACACCCTCTCTCGCTAAAAGCTGTAGTGAGCGCAGTTTGTCGCGCGAACGGGTAATCGCCTGGGACTCGTTGGCCGTTAGCACATTCATAACCTCGAACTGCCGCACTACAGCGGTGCCGTAAAAGGTTCGGCTCGCGCCGATACGCGGAACCACCGCGTCAAAGTTAAGCTCCTCACCTGCAAAAATAACTTTGGGTTTACGCGAGGTAATGTTCATATAGCAGCGCAGGTAGTCCACCACGCGCACCTCATGGCCACGAGTTTCAGCCGCTTCGACCAAACGTTTGGTGGAATAGAGATTTCTATTTCTAGACAAAATACCGATTTTCATAGCTTGCCTTTCTTAGTGGCTAAAGCTTTCTTCGTAACAGGAGGCTTCTTAGTTGTGAGTGGTTTTTTAGCAGCCGAAGTTAGAAATGACTTGCCTGCATCAACTAGAACATGGTTACGCACGGCTTGCCGCCCCAAGAGCATGCGAAAACTCATTTCATCACGGCGCGTCAGGGTCAGTTCGATAGGCCAGCGTTTGCCCAAAATATCTACATTGGTGACAATCACGGGTCGCCGTTCCGTTTTGCCGTTCGAGCTTTTGACACGCCGATACTCGAGCACTGGCACCACCACAGCAACACGCGTCTCGCTGTCGTCTTGAAAAGGATGAACCGAGAACCGCGCCCACTCCTGACCCGACTCGCTGTAAGTTTTTAAACCAAAAGCGTGCAGCGCTGAGGTACGTGCGCCCGTATCGACTTTGGCCTTGATAAGGCTCACACCCAGCTCAGGTAGCGCTACCCATTCACGCCAACCAATGATGGGGAGGGGTCTTTTCATCCAAAGTCTTTCATCTATATTAAAGGTAACACGCTTAGGTATCAGGTTTGAGCGTCTCCACAAAAATCCGCATCATCCAAATCAGAGCAGTAATAATGGCACACCAAACGTGTGACAGTCGTCACCCCAAGCGCCTCTAACATGTTATACTTCTTAGCTGCTGCCTTTAGGCGGCTAGCGTAATCCCGATGGTCAGCTCTTTTCAGCTAGCCATACATCTCAAGAAAAGGAGGTGACACAAATGAATACTTATGACCTCAACCTGATACTGGAACCCGGCCTTAACGAGAACCAGCTTCAGACCGAGAAAGACGCCGTTGCAACGCAAATTGAGCGCTCAGGCGGCGAAATCGTTGAGACAGATGAGTGGGGCGTCAAACGCTTAGCGTACGAGATACGCAAAGGCCGCGAGGGCTACTATATTATTTACACCCTCAAATTACCTGGCGAAGCGCCCAAGGCTATTGAGACGGCGTTACGGCAACGTGACAATGTTATGCGCGTGCTCGCGGTCAAGCATCGACCCGAGTGGCGTACCAGTAAGCCTAAACCGGTCAAAGAGCCGCAAGAACCGGCTGCCGCTGCGAACTAGAGACAGGCACGAAGATAAACTCTACATCGAGACTGTAAGGAGAAAAACATGGCAAGAGGACTCAATACAATTCAACTCGTTGGCACCCTGACGCAAGCGCCCGAACTGCGCTACACACCAGGTGGTTTGGCGATTCTCGAGCTTAACCTAGGCGGTAACGACCACGTTATCGGCGATGACGGTGTAGCGCGCGAACTCGCCTGGTATCACCGCGTGACGACGTTTGGGGCAGCGGCGGAGAATTTAGCGACTCAACTTCAAGACGGCACGCCCGTTTTTGTCGAGGGTGCGCTTAACTACCGCAGTTGGGAGTCGCAAGACGGTCAGCGCCGCAGTGCGCTCGATGTGAAAGCGCTCCGAGTTGAAGTTTTAGGGTTTGGCACGCGCAAGGGTGAAACAACCGTCGTTGACACGCGGGGGCAACATCGTCTTAGAGAAGCCCTTAACCACGTGAGCATCATCGGTAACTTAACCCGCGACGCCGAATTGAGATATACCCCCTCTGGCAGCGCCGTCACACGCTTTTCCGTGGCTGTGAATGAGCGTTACCGTGACCGCAGTGGACAGGACCAGGAAAAAACCCATTACGTCGACGTAAACGTCTGGCGGGACTTAGCCGAAGGCAGCGCAGAACTCGCCAAAGGCGACCCCGTATTCGTTATCGGACGACTTGTAAATGACTCTTGGACCGACCAAGAAGGCAATAAACGCTACACAACGCGCATTGAAGGTTCGCGCGTTGAGTTCCTGACACGTGGTCCCGGCACAGGTGGAGCCGGAACTCGCTCTGCTGTTCCGCAAGGACAAGCCGCGCCCGCTACAGCGAGTAGCGCAGCGCCGCCGCAGAGTGCCCAGACAAGTCAGCTAGATATCGACGAAGAATTTCCACCAGAAGAGGATTTACCCTTTTAATGGCAAGAGAATCAAATAGAGGTCGCCGTGGCGGTCCCCGCCGTGGTGGCAGGGGTCGCAGACCCAAGGTTTGCCAGTTTTGTACCGGCGAACTAGAAATTACTGAATATCACAACGCGCGTATGCTGCGCCGCTTCATTTCGGACACTGCCAAAATTTTGCCGCGTCGCCGTACGGGTGTATGCGCCAAACATCAGCGCAGGCTCGCTACGATGATTAAGCGCGCCCGGATGCTAGCCATTATTCCGATTACCGAACAGTTGGTGCGCAAGTGAAGTTCCAAAGGAAACAACTATGAACGTCATTTTACTCGAGCCGCTAGATAATTTAGGTGAAGCCGGGGAACTGGTCAGAGTGAAAGACGGCTACGCCCGTAATTACTTGATTCCTCAGGGTTTAGCTGCTTTGGCGACCAAGTCGAACCAGGCAGAGCTTAACGCTCGACTCGCCCAGCGCGCCAAGCAACTTGCCGAGCGCAAAGGCGACGCTGAGCGCCTCAAAGAAATGCTCACCGACGCTTCTTTGGAAATCAAGGTTAAAGCGGGCGAAGAGCGTATCTACGGCTCGGTCAGCAACCGCGATATCGCCAGCGCACTTAAAGCTAAGTACGACGTCGAAGTGGACCGCCGCAAAATCGGTCTAACCCACGCTATTAAGACCATCGGTGAATATGATGTGGTTTATAAACCGCATCCAGAAGTACCGATTGACCTGAAAGTTATTATTTCGCCCATTGAAGAGTAGGGCGTAATCAATAGAAAAAGAGAGGCGACTAAACTAGCTCGCCTCTCTTTTCTTATCTTATGGTTCTCTATTGAATTGAGCGCAGCAGGCCGAACTCTTGTGCCAGTTCGGGGTTGTCGCGTTTGAGTACGGTCATTCTGCGGCGGTACGACAGATATTCGACAATCACTGCCACCAAGTTAATCAGGTAAATGACCGCCACGATGATCACATCCCAGAACAAGGATAAGCCTAAACCAAAGCCCCAACCCATCACGTCGATAAGCGCGTCAAGACCGAACAGCGCCCAAGGAATAATAAGCAGTAGGCCCCACATCTCGTCAGCCAAACCGCTACCCGGTACTAAAACGGCCAATAAATGATACGCGGCACTTCTAGGCGCGTTCCCCACCCAGCGCAGGCGCGGAACAAAGAGCCAAACGACTGTGATGAGTACTGCTAGTAAGAACAAGACGACGATAAACGTCCAGATGATATTGTTCATGCCCCCTGGCCTCAAATTCAAAAGGCCGTTCCAGGGGTTCTGGAAAACGCTTAAGACGGCGCCGTTCCAGGAATCAGCCCTGGAACCTGGCGTCGACCAGGATGCCAGAGCTGCCATCACGGCAACAGCAACAAATAAAAGCAAGATAACGATTTTTTCAGTCAGGTCGTAATAGCGCATCGCAAAAGCTCTCGACCAGGGTGCAACCGGGCGCCCCAAAATACGGCGGCGCTCAAAATTAACACTCTGAGCCGTCCAATACTTGGCAATAAGTACCATATGCAAAGCCACTATCGCCAAGAGCAACGCCACAACACCGTACCAACCCGAACGGCCTAATGAGGTTGCTAGGGACTCGAAAAGCGTCCGCCGCCCCGAACCAGTGTTGTTATTGGGTAAGGGTGCAGCTTCCTCAGACGTTTCGCTTGCGGCCTCGTCTTCTATTACCCCATCAGTATCTGAATCGGGTGCCGGAATAAGCGCTGGCGTGTCCCCATCCGACTCGGTCTGAGAATTGCTCTCGGCAGTTTCGTCAGCGGTTTCAGCGTCAGTTTCGGTGTCAGTCTCGGTGTCAGTCTCAGCAGCGGTTTCAGCGTCAGTTTCAGGAGTGGTTTCAGGGGTGTCCGATTCTGTCTCTGCCAGGTCTTCAAACGCCTCTTCCGTTTGCTCTTGTAGGGCTGAGGCTTCATCTGCATCTTCTACTTCACCGTCCACGGGTCCAGCTTCTGTATCATCCGTTTCACCCTCGGCAGCTTCTTCTGAATTTTCTGGGCTTGTGCTAAAGGTCTCTTGCACGTTGATCGTAACGTTGAACTCGAGCTTATCCAAGCCAAGCTGCCAGCGGCCCGCCTCATCTAGCTGAACCGTGTAGTCTAAATTGCCAGCCTCATCGGCTTGCAGCGTTTCAGTACGCTCGACCCCTGCGGGACTCGTCAAGCTGAGGTCGTACTCGGTTAGCGGTTCTAATTCAGACGCACTTAGGCTCAAGTCTTCGCCACTCTCGACGCTAAAGCTACTCAATTCAATCAGCGGCAGGCTCGCCGAATCTGTTTGCGCGAGCGCAAAACCTGTCACAAATAAGAAAAGAACGATTATCAGTTTTTGCATGACATCATGTCTCCAAACAAAATACCCATGTCTCATTATACGTGAGCTAAGTCGAGCACCAAAGGTCGTTTGAACTCTATTAAGAACCGGTATTTGTGTTCTAACGAAACGGTTCAGAAGGGGAAAAGGGGGAAATTCGACCCTTTTGCGCGACTCACCTTGTTATACTAGCCTAGTGGAGGAGGGCACACAGCAATCACTAAGCCAGGCTTTTGCGCCAGAGGCCCTCGAGTGGCGCATTTTAGTCGTCTCAGAAGACGGTAGCCAGGCAAAAGTCAGACCCCAGCTAAAATACGAACAGGTTCTTGCGCGTCTTGATGAGAGTTTAGGTCAAACGGGCTGGTCGAACCGCTACGCCGCTTTAGGCGCAGCTGTTATCTGCGAACTCACAATTGCAGGCGTTAGCAAAGCCGAGGTCGTTAGCGCGGGCGATGACACGGTGATACGCGCTCACGACGCCTTTGTCTATGCGGCTGAAAAGTTCGGTTTGCTACCGCCAGCCGACACGACCAAAACCTACTGGGTTGACTACGACCCTGAAAACGCCACCATATTGCACGAACCCAACCTTACCCCCACAAGCGCTATTCTTACGCCGCCCGTCAGTGAAAAACCTGCGGGGCAGCAGGCTATTGACCGTCTGGTGGAACGCTTACGTCAGGAAGGTAGGGGGCTCGAGGCTGCCAAGCTCGTTATGAACTACGGCGGTTATGGTGACGACGCTGAGGCCGCCAGAGAGCTTTATTCAAAGTTACGCGCACTGCTGCTTGAAAAAGATGGGTCGTTACCCTTGTGATTAAGGTTATCGCTATCGGTGACGTACACGGTCAGTGGGCCGAAGTCTGGCAGGCACTAAAAGCGGCTACTGCTTGTGACGCGCAACTATGTCCAACGGACGCCGTGACCTCAGGACGCTTTCAGGTTATTTTTATAGGCGACTTAGTCCATTACAAAGACGAGCGCGCTTACGAACAAGCCGTCGGTGAAGAACCTTATGATTCGACCAACCCCGACCACTTGCGCCGCGCCGCCAAGTCGCAAATCCGCGAACTATACCGCTTTAAGGACTATGTTGATAAATCTAACGGCAATGTCACCATTATTATGGGTAACCACGACGAGTCCGCGCTGGACCACGAATTTGAGCTGTCCACACGGGCTGGCCTCAAGCACGATGAGTTCAATGAAAGTAAAGGCGGCGTTGCTTTACCTGATGATATTAATGAGTGGATGCAGGAGTTTGTGCGCGAAAAAACGCTCTATGACGTGCATTTCGCTCACGCAGGTCCGCTGCCGGGTATGCAGTATTTTGACGATTTTTTCTATCACGACCCCGACACCAAACGCTGGTGGTATAACAAACCCGAACTTTTCAGCCAAACAGGCTGCCGCTTTGGCGTTTACGGGCACACGGTTATGGAAGAGGGCATTTACTTAGACCGCGACCACCATTTTGCAATGATAGACGCCCTGTCACATCGGCAGTTTTTTGAAATGCTGCTTAGCGAACAGCGGCTTGATTACCGTGTGATGCAGTTTTAAGAGTAAATTCGAACATCTGAAATCACATATCAAAAAGGAAGAGGGCGCTCTTCTTCGTAATTTGCGTTGAATGCCCTGTAGTGGCAGGTCTTGTGCCTGCCTAAGTTTCGCAATAGGGCGGTTTAGCGAAGGGCGAACACAAGATTCGCCCCTACGGGTATGGGGATGATGGGGTAATCTCGTTTGATTTGTTCTCTAATTTTTAATCGCCTTTAATTGACATGCCTGGCCTCAGCTTGCTACAATCCCCCGCAGTGATGACGCAGCCCCAAAACATAACCCGCAGGGAAGATAATTCCGATAGGCGGCTTGAGGTCTAGCGTTCAGCTTTGACTTTCAAGCCCCGAGTTTTATGCTCGGGGTTTTTACTTGAAGGCTTAAATTTAGGAGCAATCAATGGTAACTGAACAGCAACGCACCCTCATTTCCGACTTACCCACCCTTATCGGTGAAAGCGTCAGCTTACAAGGTTGGGTCCACAATCGCCGCGATTTAGGTGGCATCAGCTTTCTGATTTTGCGAGACAGAAGTGGCATCGTTCAGTGCGTATTTGAAAATACGGCGATTCCTCTTAATGAAAGCTGCGTGCGGGTTACGGGGCAAGTCGTCGAAGCTAAAAAAGCGCCAGGGGGTTTAGAACTGCAAGCCAAAAGCTTAGAGATAATTAGCGAGGCGCTCGAGCCTGCCCCCATTGAAATTCCTAAAGAGGACTGGTCGGCTAACCCGGATACGCTTTTAGAGTACCGCCACGTATCCGTGCGCGGTCTCAAGGCCAAAGCCACCCTGAAAGTGCAAGCAGAACTCGTCAAAGCCTTCCGCAGTTACTTGAGCGAGCAGGATTTTACTGAAATTTTCAGCCCTAAACTCGTCGCCGCTGGCGCCGAAGGCGGAGCTAACCTGTTCGAGGTCGACTATTACGGCAAACGCGCCTATTTAGCGCAGTCGCCGCAGCTTTATAAACAAATCATGGTTGGCGTTTACGAGCGCGTGTTCGAGGTTGCGCCTGTTTACCGCGCCGAACAGTCGCATACGAGCCGCCACCTCTCGGAATATTTATCGCTCGACGTAGAGATGGGCTTCATTGAGAGCGACAGCGACGTGATGGATTTAGAAGAGGCGCTCCTAAAAAGCATGATGGGGCGTGTGGGTGAAACCTGCTCAGCGCAGTTAGAAACTATGAGCGCTGAACTGCCCAATACGGAAGTTGCGTTTCCAAGAATTCCGCTACTCGAGGCCAGAGAACTCGTTAAAGAGCGCTACGGTCATGAATCAGGCGGCAAAGACTTAGACCCCGAAGCCGAGCGCTTAATCAGCCGCTGGGCCAAAGAAGAACATGACTCAGACTTCGTCTTTGTCACGCACTACCCGCAAGCTGCGCGCCCCTTTTACACTTATCCCACCGAAAACGGCCTGACGCGAGGGCTCGACCTTATTTTTAGAGGCGTCGAAATTACCTCAGGTGGTCAGCGGGTGCATGAGCATGACATGTTGGTTGAAGAACTTAAAAAGCGCAAAATGAACCCCGAAGCCTTTGCAGGTTATTTGGAGGTGTTTAAACACGGCATGCCACCACATGGCGGTTTTGCTATCGGTGCGGAACGTTTGACAGCTTTGCTACTCGGTATTTCTAATGTTCGCTTTGCCAGAGCGTTTCCACGTGATGGGAGCCGTTTGCAGCCATAGGCATCATTCTTGAAAAGCTATTTTTGATGTACCTCTATGTAAGCCCGTAGCAATTGGTTTATCCTGGTCTGGTAGCCAGCGCCTTGGGCTTTGAACCACTCGAGCACGTCCTGGTCGATGCGCAAACTAACCAACGTTTTACCCTTTACAGGTTTGAGCCCTTTCAAAACAGTCGCTTTAGCAAACTGCTCAGGCGTAAGCTCAGGAATATCTGAAAAGTCGATGTCATCATCCGTCATAGCCTCAAGGCGTTCCCAGTCCGTTTTAGATGTTTTGGTAGAAGCTGATGGTTTCATCTTTAGTTGCCTTTCTCACTTGTCGCTAATGCCCTCATACGCTCCGCCGTCGCAGCTAAGGTGGGCCAATCTTCAAGATGGGCGTTGTAAGCAAGATGGTCTAAACCAATATGTAGATAGCAAGCCAGGAGCCTCGAGTCCTTATTTTCCGGTTCATAGCCTGCGTCAGCCCAGCGCCGCTCGAGTTCCAACCTCAAATAGCCCATATCCAAATCGGGATACCAGGGTGACCAGAACTCAAACCAGGCAAGCTCGTATAAGTGGTCACCATACAAAGCGCAACCCCAATCGAAAATGCCTGAGAGTTTGCCCCCATCCATCAGCGCGTTGCGGTTAATCAGATCGCAATGCACGAGTGAGCGCGGCACCGAATCATCCACCATATCTTTAAGAAGCTTGAAGCCCCAATCGAACGTTTCATCGCCTTGCGGTGAGCCCGCAAGTTTTTTTCTCCAGCCGTGCGTTCGCCGCTCAGGACTATCATCATCTACCGTTAAAAGGTGCTCTGACCATTTTGTATAAGGCGCTTTACCATTAGCGCCCCAACTGCCCACACCTGTACCTGCTGGTAGGTCTGCTGTGCGTAGTGCCTCGAGCGCAGACACCAGCGACGGTACAACCTTGAGCCACTCACTTGCATTCAGGCTCTCGAGGGGCACACCATAAACCCTAGTAGAAATGGCGTAGTAGCCGCCAAACGCCTCGCCAATGTCCAACACGTTTGGAACGGGCAAATCTGGACTGGCATGGGCGTAGGCTAGTTTGTCCTTTTCAAAGTCAGCAACGTAGTTGCCAAAGCGAATAACGAGGTCCTGATTATCATGTTGGAAGGCGTAACAGCGCGACCAGGCACCTTCCCCGATGAGTTGAAGTTCGGGTAGGCTAGTATTGAGATGGGTATTAAGGAAGGCTCGAGCTTGCTCTCTAGTAATGAAGGATTCGGCCATTTTTTGCTCTCTTTCTAAACACATTGTAGGGTCGTCACGGCTCGAGCCTAGACTAAAATGCCAAACACAAACAGGTGTACCCTCAGTTCGCAGACTTTTCCCGAAACAAAACAGGCAGCTCAAATGAGATTTTTTCGTCAAGTGCTAAGGGGATGAGCCAGGCTAAGTTCGGAACGATATTTGAAGGAAGATTGTCTACAGCACATCTAATGACTTTTTCTCGCTCGACGGTTCTAGCAGCGCTAATTTTACGGCTGCAAATTTTATAAAAATCAACGCTGTAGTCTCCCTTTATTTCGATAGTGGCGAAGTGTAGCCACTTTGCGGCAGCTGTTTTAACGCCTGTTTCCTCTTCAAATTCTCTTGCCATGGCCTCCGCCGAAGCTTCCCCCTCTTCCACCAAACCGCCTATAGCGTTGAGAAAACCCTTTTGCCAAGCAGGCGATAATTTTTCAATAAGCAAGACTTCGGTTTTGTCCGGAGAAAACATAAAACCTGCTACATACTTTTTCATGTACGCCTCACCGAGCCCCTAGTGTAGCTGAAAGTTAAGCGTCAACCCGGAACGTTACGCAACAAGTATGGGATGTTCTAATCTTCGGGACGTAAATATGAGCGAAGCCGTAGTGTCTTCAGACTCTAGGTCAGGTAGCTCCTCTAAAACCTGTTCAGGCGAAAGGCCGGCAGCGAGTAAATCAAGCACGTCAATGACACGAATTCGCATACCTCTGATACAGGGCCGCCACACACACTGTTCAGGATTGACAGTGATGCGTTTTAGGAGGTTACCTGAGTTGGTACGCATAAGCCATTGTACTTATGCAAGGAATATAAAACAAGAATTAGAAGCTACCGCGCATAACATTGACATTCATGAGGTCTCGAATCGTTCTAAGCTCCTGTATTCATAATAGTGTTTTGTCATCAACATTAACAGCTGACTTTTCCAATTTGAGTTGATCGAAACGCCTACGAGCTTCCAGACGAAAATCGCTTAATTCCCACCACCACGGTGCCGCAACCTGGGATGACTCTACAGCTTCTACAACATCCGCCCAAGCAAGCAAATTTAGCCTATACAGAAAGTATGGTGGGCTAGCGTGTATTGCATCTTCAGGTTTTTCCTCGTAAACCCAATCGAGACAACTAAACTCATTATTTGTATCCTGAAAATTTTCATCTATCCCATAGGTCACATTGTGGGTTTTATGCTGATTCAGAAATTTGTTGACATAGGGAAGACTTTCTGCAAGCCAAGGTGTTTCTTTAGCACCATTCCAATATTTATCGTAGTTGAGCACTTCAGTTACACTAATTTCTTGACTAGGAACAACTATTCCTGCCTCAACCAGCGCCCACCAGGCCCAACGATATCCAGCATCAATACATGTCTTGCAATCTCTACAGGCAAAATATTGATTATTCATGTTCGAACTGCTCGAGATTCTATAATTTCAGATCAAGCGTTAGATCAGGCAAATTTAAACCTATAACGCTTACTCTATAGGTCTCCCCTGCTGTCAAACTTGGCGCAGCGGTCAGGGTTCCTGTGGTAATCAACTCATTCTCACCGAGCGGTTTCGCGCCCCTATCCTTAGCAATCAAATCGGCAATATGGCCTAGCGCTACGGCGGGGCTGTCTACTACATTCGTGCCACCACCCTCGGCAACAACCTCATCACCTTTATAGAGCGTAGCTTTGGTTTCGGCTAGGCTGGCAGCAAGGTCAGCGAGGTCTTTACCCTCTAGACTTACTTTTTCGCCTACAACGAGTGCGCCGTGGAACCCAAAGGTGGCAACCAAATCGGCAGGCTTAAACTTCCAATCAGGGTAGGGGCATTGCACGACTTCA
>ENA-ORXM01001686-ORXM01001686.1-marine-metagenome-genome-assembly--contig:-NODE-1686-length-29485-cov-20.251496_pt1 | contig 29485 bp, 21 predicted proteins | sample MGYA00237867_ERZ511480 | MGnify/ENA primary metagenome ERZ511480 (study PRJEB26309, sample SAMN06266103) | marine metagenome | isolation source: Algal blade | place: United Kingdom:Sidmouth, United... | reverse complement strand
ACTCTCTAAAGTGAGGGGAACAGTGCAAGCCGATATATTGAAAGAAGATCAAGCCCAAAACACTTGTATCTTCTCCACTGAATTTTCGCTTAAACTGATGGGCGACGTTCAGCAATATTTTATTGACCAGAAGGTTCGTAACTTTTATTCGGTGTCGATTTCGGGTTATCATATTGCGGAAGCGGGAGCCAATCCGATTTCTCAACTGGCTTTTACACTTGCCAACGGGTTTACTTTTGTGGAGTACTACTTATCTCGTGGCATGGACATCAATGCCTTCGCTCCTAACCTATCGTTCTTCTTCTCGAATGGCATTGATCCAGAATACGCCGTCATTGGGCGAGTCGCTCGGCGTATTTGGGCGAAGGCGATGAAGTTAAAATATGGAGCGAATGCCCGTTCTCAAAAATTAAAGTACCATATACAAACGTCTGGACGCTCGCTACACGCTCAAGAAATTGACTTCAACGATATTCGTACCACACTTCAAGCACTCTATGCGATTTATGATAATTGCAACTCGCTACATACCAATGCTTATGACGAAGCCATCACCACACCAACGGAAGATTCTGTGCGTAGAGCCATTGCTATTCAATTGATTATCAACAATGAATTGGGATTAGCCAAGAATCAAAATCCGTTGCAAGGTTCTTTCATCATTGAAGAATTGACGGAGTTGGTGGAGGAAGCGGTCTTATCGGAATTTGACCGAATTACGGAACGTGGCGGTGTATTGGGAGCGATGGAGCGTATGTATCAACGTAGCAAAATTCAGGAGGAATCTATGTATTATGAGACGCTCAAACATACAGGGGAATATCCTATTATTGGCGTCAATACGTTCTTGTCTTCTAAGGGTTCTCCGACCATCATTCCTGAAGAGGTGATTCGGGCGACTAATGAGGAAAAAGAGCATCAAATTGTTACACTTCAAGCATTGCATCAACGCAATGAGGCTACGTGTAAAGCGCAATTAAAAGAGTTGCAAAAATCAGCGATTCAAAATGCCAATCTTTTTGAAAATTTGATGGAGGTGGGTAAGTATTGTTCGTTGGGGCAAATTACGAATGCTTTGTATGAGGTTGGGGGGCAATATCGTCGCAACATGTAACCATATAAGTTATTTTAGTTTGTTTTAGTCCATATAAGTTATTTCAGTTCATATTTTGAATTTAAACCATATAAGTCCATATAAGCGGTTCATTGAAGTTCTGTCTGTTTAAAATAGACTTGATGGTAGTGGTATGGCTTTTTTAGTTTTTGTGGTTTAAGTGGTTTTTATAGTTTTTGTGGTTGTCATTTCGACTCTGATCAATGACCTAAAGCCATAAGAACGGACAGCGAGACCCTGCGTCACGACGGAGCAATTGACCGTTCTCTCCTAAAAAAAGAGAACTTTTGCATATTGATTTATTTAATACCAAAATATTTACAAAATCAGTATTTTTTGACCTAAAATATTGATTATCAATACTAATTACCCTAAAAGGTATTTTTCAAAAGTCCTTTTTTGTGAAAATATGGTTTGTACAAGCAATCTAAATAGTTTTTATTACGTTTCTGTTCATAACGGATTGATAAAAAGCTTGGTATCCTTTAATCATTCCAAAACAGTAAATCTATTGTATATAATGCACAAAACATTTTTGATAGGGTTCATCCTATTATTTCAGACAATTATCATAGAAGCTCAAACTTATAAAAACTTAGTATTTGAAGGCGCAGGCATGAAAGGACTTGCCTATATTGGCGTTTTAGAGGAGTTGGAAAAGGAAAATGTACTCCAACATATTGAAAAGGTGGGCGGTACTTCTTCTGGTGGAATTACGGCGATGTGTATCGCTCTCGGCTATACGCCCAAAGAGATGAAAGACATTATTTATCACACACCTTTCAAGCAATTTAATGAGGGAAAAGGCTTTTTCATTGGTGGTTTGATTCGCTTTAAGAAAAATTTTGGCTGGTATAAGGGCAATAAATTTGGCGAATGGGTCGAACAAATTATTGTTGGTAAAACTGGCGATAGCAACATCACTTTTGAAGAGTGGATTGCGAAGGGTTTTAAACCGCTTTATGTAACGGCTGCGAGCTTGACAAAACAAGAATCCGTCCTATTTTCTGCGGAAACTTACCCCAAAATGAAGGTCAAAGACGCCATTAGGGTTACCATGTCAATTCCTTTTTATTTCGAGCCTGTCTATATTGACAAATTGGGGCAAATTGTTACCGAACCAGAAAATCCAAATGACTATAATTTGGTGGTCGATGGTGGTGTGGTCGAAAATTATCCGATTTATATGTTTGATGGGGTCGATTTGAATGGCAATAAAACGGTCAATCCTGAAACATTGGGCGTAAGAATTGACAGAACCGCACAGGTAAAAAATGATAAACAACGCAAAGGTTTGGCGGGTATGCCTATCAAAAATTATAAGGATTATGTGACAGCGATGTATCGCTTAATGCTCGAAAATCTCAATCGCCAAAATTTATCAGAAGGACATTGGCAAAATACAATCTCTATTGATGATGGTTCTGTTGGTTCGAGAGTACGAGCTGTGTCCGTCGAAGAAAAAGAAGTTTTGTTGCACAATGGTCGTAAAGCCGTAAAAGATTTCTTTAGACTTCAACAGCAAACAGAATCCTTAGAAGCACAACAGGAAGAGGAGTAGATAAAAAATACGGTAGAATTCTGTAACTTGCAGCTTCAAAAACAGAATTTTATTATGATGTATTATAGAATTTTACTCTTTTGTTGTTGTTTGATAGCATTTAGTGCTTGTAATACTGGAGACTCTGCTAAGAAAGCTCCACAAAAAACTAAAACAGCTCAGACAGCTCAAACTACTACTTCTTCGACTGCTACTAATGAAGAACTCCATCCTATTTTACAAGAGATTTTGCCTACTTGTGACAAGGTTGAATTTGTCTTTTATGTAGAAGGGATGTCGATGAGTACCGAAACGACCAGCAAGCAAGCCATCAATAGTTTTTATTCTTTCGTTTCGCCTGAGACTGCGCCTAAAAAGAAGTGTCCTTTTGAGGGTGGAGCAGTTTTTCGTAGTGGGGATGATATTGTTTTAGAAATGGATTTTGTGCTAAAACCTGAGTGTCGCTCTATTCGAGTCACTGCCAATAAAAAAACGTACCTCCAAAAATTAACGGATCAGGGATATACTTACCTCATGCAGTTTGCTAAATTTAGACCTGGTGATGGAACGCCTTCGGCTAAGTGATTTTGGTTCTTAGTTCTTGGTGCTGTAGTGCTGTGGTTGGCTCATTTGCGAATACAGAAACTAATTCACTGATTTACAAATTTACTGTTTAACTAATAAGGAGCGAACTGTATGGTGCTTCGTCGTGACGCTCAGTCCTGCTATCCGTTCTTATGGCTTTTAAACAATTGCACAGAGTCGAAGTAACAACCACAAAAACTACTTAAACCACAAAAACCACATAAACTAAAAGCCATACCACTTCTATCAGGGCTATTGTTCATGGTCTCAACTGCTAAAATCGTTAATCAAGACAATCCAAAAAAAGTGAAAGTAGGAACTATATTTTTGTGTTTTATATTTGGGGTAGTCAGCATTCTATTCAATGATGATGACTTGTCTAAAAAAGCTGTTCCTCAAAATGAAATTGACTTAGGGAAGCTACTTTTTTTTGATACGGCTTTGTCTAAAGATCAATCTATTTCTTGTGCGAGCTGTCATAATCCTAAATTTGCTTTTGCCGATTCTATTGCCTTCTCTAAAGGAATAAATGAGACTATCGGTATTCGCAATACGCCCTCGATTATGAATATGGCTTTTCGTCCTTATTTCTTTTATGATGGACGGGCAGCAACTTTGCAAGAACAAATTTTAATTCCTATCGAAAATCCGATAGAGATGCATCTTCCTTATGCGGAAGCGGTAAAAAGAATCAGCGATAAAAAAGATTACCAAACGTACTTCAAAAGTATTTACAACACGCCACCTGACTCCACCAATATTCTCAATGCGATTACTGCATTTATACAAAGTTTGGAAAGTAATGGTTCTGCACCCCATGATGTTTGGGTTCATGGGGATGAAACGATTTTGACGGAATCACAAAAACGAGGACATACTATTTTTACGGAAAAAGGTAAATGCTTTGATTGTCATTTTGGTCCTGACTTTACAGGCGATGAGTTTCGCAATATTGGCTTATACGACGAGCAAGAATTTAACGATAAAGGTCGTTTTGAAATCACTAAAGATTCGAGTGACTTGGGTAAATTCAAAGTGCCTGGCTTGCGCAACATCACGTTGACTGCGCCGTATATGCACAATGGCATGTTCCAAACGTTGGAGGAAGTCATAGAGTATTATGACAATCCTTACGAAACCGTAAAGAATCCCATAAACATAGACACCCTTCTCCTCGAACCGCTTCACTTAACAGAACAAGAAAAAACGGATTTACTCAATTTCATGCAGTCCTTTACCGATACTACTTTTCCTTTTTAGTTTTTGTGGTTTTTGTAGTTTAAGTAGTTTTTGTGGTTTTTATAACCGCCTCTACACTTACCTTTTAGTTTTTATAGTTTAAGTAGTTTTTGTGGTTTTTGTAGTTTAAGTAGTTTTTATAACCGCCTCTACACTCACCGCTATTGATGTACGGCACATTACAGTCCTATTTCGTTTAGACCATCCAAGATAGCCTCGATAGTAGCGTTATAGCTTACGCTGGTACTGTAGTTCTTAGTGCCGTAGTTCTTGGTTCGGTTCTTATGTGATTTGCGGTTCTTATTGTAAGCTATAGTAGCGGATAGCGAGACCCTGCGTCACGACGAAGCTCCAAACCTTTCGCTCCTTCTAATCATTCTTGAAAATGGAAAAGTGTTTTTCACGCAAAGGGCGCAGAGTTTTCGCAAAGAGCGCAAAGAGTTTTTTTCTCTGAATCATTATTATTGCTGTTGTTCAAATAATTTTTGTAGTTACAAAACCGCAACTACAAAAACTACTTAAACCACAAAAACCACTTAAACTATTCTTTGATTTCTACTTTCGAGAAGTCGCTATAGCCTCTATTTTCGGGGTAATACATCAATTGTACCAAGGTGGGTTTTACTTGGTATTCTCCTGGGATTTGTGCTTTCATTAAATAAGAATAGTTGTATTCTCCTTCGTTGAAGCGAGTGACGGTGAGTGCTAAATGCTCGTCTCTGTATTCTCGGTGGGTGTACCAATGATTCCAAGAAACATACCTTCGTCCTCTTCTTCCTTGAACATTTTTATCGGCACCGCCATATTCTGCTTCGCCTTCGATGATGTAGCCTTCTGTATTTTTGATAAATTCACAGCCCGCAGGAATTGGATCTTCGATTAAAACGTACTCTTGTAATTTGTCAGATTTTACAACAACGGTTACAAAAATATTGTCGCCCGATTTTATGCTCTTTTTGTCAATCGGTTTTTTCTCGTAGGTCAATCCTTTGTCTGACTGCTTTTCTGTTAATTTAAAATACTGTCGTTCTACTTCAAAAACAGGTTTTTTCTCCTCGTATTTTTTGAGTTGTTCGCCTGCTGCAAAGTACACTAATTTTGTATTGATATAATGTGTACCATTTCCTGATTGGTAGATTTCGATTTTATTCGTTCCGTTTTTCAACACATCATATTTTTCCAAATCAATCTTGTTGTCCGTACTTGCATAATAGCGTTCTCCCGTTAAATTGTAGGTCGCCGCTTTTTCAAATACGTTTTCATTCGTTACTTTTCGTTTATCAACCAAAGAGCCATTGACATATACTTCTAATTCCATGTCGGGATTGACTTCTTGTTTGATGACTTCTTGTAAGCCGTAAATCGTCATAGCGGTTTGGCGAGTATTGTGCCAGCTATTGCCTTTTCGTTGTTTCAATAACCACTGAACGGAATTGGCAATGTCTTTGTGTTTTGGATCAACCATCGAAATTGCTTTAATCGCATTCGCTGTTGTTTCTACTCGGTCATCTTGCCAACGGTAGTAAAATTTCTTACCGCCCCAATACGTTGAAGTTCCTTCTCGAACGGCACTTTCTTCTAAGCGTTTCAACATTTCTTTGACGACAAAATCGTCTTCTGCTAAGACGGCTGCTTGTAACCATAAGGCTTGTGCATAAGGACCTTCATTGCTGCGAGGCAAATCAGGATTCCACAAGTCAGTTAATCCTACATTCATTGCCACCATCATTTGATAGGCCAATGTTGTTTCGCTATCGTCTTTATCCGTTTGTCCTTGTTGGACTTGACGACGGAACGCATTTAGTGCTTTTTGATATACTCGTTCATCAATGGCAAAACCCGCTTTTTTGGACAAGTGTAAACCGTTCATTACATAAGCGGTCATAAACGGATGCGAACCGTCGTGTTGCCACCAACCCCAACCGCCATCGTTCTGCTGTAGTTGTCCTAAACGTTTGTAACCTTGTGCCACCATTTTTTGAAGTTCGTCTTTACTGATTGTAGAGGTGTAACTTTGCCCTAAATCTTCTAAGGTATTGGCGACGACGACTGTAGGTAAAAAGCGACTCATGGTTTGTTCGACACAACCATAGGGATAGCCAATCAATTGATCCATTGAGCTTAATAAAGCGGAGGTCACAGAAGGTGCTGCGCTGATTTCTAAAGATGCTGTTGCCAAATCAATATCGTTGGGAATTTCGATTTCTACGACTTGCTTGTCTTTATCTTGTAAAGCGACAGATTCCGCTTCTAAAATCTCTAAACCGTATGGTTGTACAGGCACTTCCAATTCCATTGCATCTGACTCTTCATTCGTCAAGGCTTTTACGGTCAATTTTGCCTCTGTAATCCACTTAGCATCCACTTCCCAATCAATGCGCTGTTCTCCATTGGCAGCGACCACGATGTCCTTTTCTGTGTTTTTCAATGCCAAGCCATCTGCCATTAATTGTACTTTCACTTTTTTCTCACTATCTAAATAATTGTGGATATTCGTCGCAATCACTAAATTGTCTCCGACATTGATGAAACGAGGCGTTTCCATACGTACCAACAAATTCTTTTTCACGACAACTTTGGCTTGTGTTTGTCCTACTTGTGTGGAGGGTGTAATCACTTTTGCAGTGGTACGCCAAGTCGTTAAATTATCGGGTAGTTGAATTTGTACGGTCGCTTCTCCTTTGCTGTTGGTGGTGACATTGGGATTCCAATAAATAGCGTCTTCAAATTTGCTTCGTACCATGGGTTCTACCATCGATGCCTGATCTTCAGAACCATTAAAGAAGCTTTTTTTTTGTTCAAAGAAACCTCCTCGTTCCCTTTCCTCCATTGCACCCATCGCTCCTGCTGGAGCTTCACTTTTAGACATTCTTTTTGCGCCTCTTGCTGAGGTTACAGATACATTTTCTAAGGCGGCTCCATCTGCCTGCATTTCCATAAAATCCATATCCCCCATCATTGCAGGTGCTACAACTTCTATGGTTTTATCTTTATTGCTTATTGCCACATTGAGTAAGATGTCCTCATCTTCATCAAGTTTGATATTTTTAATACTTGTAGTATATCCATTTTGCTCAAAATTAATCGCTATGTATCCTTCTCCAAATCCTTTGATTGCATAAAATCCATGCTCATTGGTTTTAAAGGTTTTATCCCCAATTTTGATGGTTGCATTTTTTAAAGGTTCGCCTGTTTCATTGTCCACGACAAAACCGCTTACAATGCTTTTTTCCTCCTCAATTTGATATAATTCTTTATTAAGATATTGGATTTTGTGCCATGCTCCTTCAGGCAAAAATGCCTTTCTATCTAAGGTCAAATTCATTTTATCTTTTCGCCATAACAAGGCTTCTGGCATCATTTGACGGGCTTGATTGTGGGCATTGAAATTGCCCATTTCGGTACGTTGGTACGAATTTCGCTGATCGAAAAAGGCTTTGCGAATATCGGGCGTCTTGTCGGGATACAGGAAGTAAATACTTTCATCTGCCGTACTCAAAGTTACATTCGCATTTGGTACAGGCTTGCCATTTTCGTCGGTAACTTCGACGACAGCCGTAGCCGTTGTACGGGGTTTGTATTCGTCTTCATCGAAAATTAAGGCTACTTCTAAGAAACGATTTTTAGGGATGATGGTAATGATTTCTTCTCTTTGGTAAAATCGTTCGTCTTTGACATAACACACATACACTTTCATGCTACCATATGCCTTTTCATTGATGGGAATAGACAGTTCCTTAAAAGCGGCTTTCGTCTCTTTTTCGTCTTCCTCTCCTTTCACTTTTTTTGCCTCAAAATGTAGCGCATCATAGTACTCTAAAGCCTGTCCATTGACCGTTACAAGTGCGTCCGCTTCATTGGGCAGGTAAATCATGGCATTCAACATATCTCCTGCATCATAGACTTTTTTATCCGTCAAAATCTGAATCTGTCCTGCATCTCGACTCCACCAACGATAATAGGAATCATCTTTTTTCAGTACATACGCATAAGTTTGTGTACGAGTCGTATTTCCTCGCTGGTCTTTCGCTTCGATTTCTATCGTATAATGTCCTGTTTTGGGTGCGTCAAACTCAATAAAAGTTTCTCCTGTTTTTAAGTCTGTTATGCCTTTTAGCGTTTCAAGTGTTGGCTTTTCCTTGTCTTGGCTATTATCATAGTGATGGTATCTTCGTCCACCCTTCAAATAAGCCGTAAACTCGGTAGATACAGGGTTTTTGGAATAGTCACTCGCTCCTACCCGAATCTTTATCTTTTCCTTAGGATGGTAATAATACCGTTCACTCTGTGCTGTCAACGTAAATTCTGTATGCGCTACAATTGCCGATGCTGAACCTGTAATGACCCGACGGCTTGCATCCGTAACTTCCGCTATGATTGTATAGCGATGGTTTGTTTCATTGGTATTGTCCGTTCTGTAGGAGATAGAGAATTTGCCTGTCTCGTCTATTTCAGCCGTACCACTTTCAATGACTTCTTGGTTGTTTGTATTGGTGTAATAAGGCTCATACCACCAAGAACAACGCAAGCGATAATACCAGGGAACAGAATATTCCTCTCGCATAATTTTATACTGTACTGTTGCATTGGTAACAGGTGCGCCGAAGAAATAACGAGCTTCCATGTCCGCTTTTATCTTATCGCCTTTCGTATATTGTGGTTTATCCAAATTGACCAAAACCTCATATTCTGGCTTTTTGTATTCCTCTACCTTGAAGGTATATTGTCCATTTCCATAATTGTAGTAACGTCTTTGTGCATTTCCTTTGAGTTGCCAACTTATGGTGTATTGTCCCAATTTTGCTTCTTCTTCTAAGTCCAAAGAAGCCGAAAAAGTACCATCTTTATCCAAAATAAAATCTTGTTTCAGTACTTCTCCATATTTTGAATCACGAATAACACAAGTAATCGTATCGTCTGCAATCACTTCGTGCTCAAAACCATTAATTTTTCTAAAAATCCCTTTGAAATTAACGGTTTGTCCAGGTCGATAAGCCGAACGATCCGAAAATACATAGGCTTTCAGGGCATTGTTTTGTTGATAATAGTACCAATTCAGATAGGTTTGAGAAGCAACGATTTTGCCATCTTTTTCTGCAATAATGGGCAAATATCCTCCACTTCCCTGCTTCATCTCCTTAATCTTAAAATATGCCACACCATTTTTGTAGTCAAGTGCATTAACTTGTTCAGATTCGTTGAGCATACAAAAGGCGTAGTCCTCTACCACATTTCCCGTCTTTTTATCGTACACAAACGATACAATTTCATTGCCCATGGTTCGGGTAACGATGCCGTAATTGGAGACAAAAATGGGAACTTGCGAGAAATGGTCGTCCCGTACCACTTCCAAAACATAAAGTCCTTCTTCCAAAGGATCTATATCAATGGTATTACGATAATAATTTCGTTGGTTTCTAATGTCCACTTTTGCCCAAGTTTTTATCAATTGGGCTTCTTTCAATACTTCATCTTTAGCCCAAAGCTGTTGGTTTTGTGGGTTTAAGCCCTCAAACAACACTTTAGAGTCTTCGAGTTTATACAAAGCCATTTGAAGCTTAGGGGCTTCTTGGTCTTGGTCTTTGTTATTACGATTGCGGTTATAGTTGTAATCAAAGTATTGTACCTGCACCTTTTCGGAGGTATTAAATATCTTGTTACAGCTGAGTTGGAAACTTCTTTGTGCGTTAGTCATAGTACTATTAATGAGAAATGATAGGCAAAATGTTCCCAACATTACCAATAAAATACGATATAAGGACTTTTTCATCTTTAATTTTTTTTTAATTTGGAGAGAATGGTAGATTGCTTCGTCGTCATGGATAGGCCTGCTATTCGTTCTTATGGTGGGCCGCTGCACAAGATGTAAGGCATCTTGAAGATGCCTTACATCAAGCCCCACGCCACCATACCACTGCTATCAGGTCTATTTTGGATGGTCTGAACCGCTATCTACTCTTAATTTTGGATATTATGCTCCTCCTTTCTCTATTAAGATGCAAAAAATATGGGATTTGGTGTATGAAATGTGAAAAAATATTGGATTTGGCTAACCATATAAGTTATATAAGCTCTTCATATGAGTGTTCTGTCTGTGCAAAATAGACCTGATAGTAGTGGTTGGAAGCTTGCGTTGGCTGCCGTTTTCGGTTCAGGTGTGGAAATGAAAGGCATTTTGGAAATGCCTTTCAAGACGGTACAGTACGTGAGAAAATGGAAGGCGTCTTGGAGATGCCTTCCATTAACGGATAGCAGGCCTTTCCGTAGCGACGAAGCGATTTACCGTTCTCTCCAAATTAAAATATTTTTAATATATAAAATATAAAAACTGTAGGGTCATTTTAGATTTGTGGGGTAATTATTCTTGTTTTCTCCTTCTTGTTTCTATTTTTAGGGTATGAAAAAATGGCTACTACTTTTAACTCTACTTTTTTTGGGATTTTATGCTTGTGATTCTTTGCCGACTACGGGAAGTGATGGGGGCAATGCTTTGCAAAAACAGGAGAAAAAGAATCCGAATTATATCTGTGATATGATTTCTAATAAGATTCATTCTTTTAGTTTTTTGATGAAGGTGGGCAATAAACAGTCGGAACATATTCGGGAGGAAACATTGGATGCGTATAATGCGAATGACTATGAATTGCTTTGGCAAAATGAACAGGGCAATACGTATAGTCCTAATATTGAAAAGCTGTTGTCAGTGCTGAGAAAGGCGGATGAACATGGGTTGAATCCTGCGGACTACAAGGCGGATATTGCGGACACACTTTTTAATCAAATATACAATCAACAAAAATTTAAGGACGAGCAAATCAAGCTCAATAAAATTGATTTGGATTTAAGTCTCACGGCTGCGGCTTTGACATTTATATCTGATTTATCACATGGGCGTTTAGAACATAAATGGGATATTCCAAAAAGCAAAAGTGATTTGAGCAACATGCTGATTGTGGCGTTGAACCAAAATGATATTACGAAAATCGTGGAGCAAATTCAACCCAAACATACGGGTTATCCGCAGTTGGTGGAAGAATTTAATCGGTATAAAGAAATTAAAAAACAGGGCGGTTTGCCAAAGGTTAAAACCTCTTCAATTGGTTGGAATAAATCAAGTAAAGCCGCAGGAGATTTGGCTCATTATTTTTATTTAACAGGGGATTATTCGGAGAAGGTGGAAAAGGGTGCTTCGGTAAAATACGACAAAAAAATAAAGGATGCGCTCAAAAGATTTCAAAAAAGACATGGGCAAATTGTAACAGGAACTTTCAACAAAAAAACGATTCAAAATTTAAATGTTTCTGTCGATGATATTCTCAAAAAAATTGAATTAAATTTAGAACGTTATCGCTGGTTGCCCGATGATATGGGCGAGCGTTATGTGTTTGTCAATGTGCCTGAATTTATGATTCATGTCATTGACAATCAGAAGGAGGAGATGACAATTAAAGCCGTTGTGGGGGATGTAGCTTCTCGCACAGAAGTTTTTACAAAACCAATGACGCATCTGGTTTTTAGTCCTATTTGGAATATTCCACAGAGTATTAGTCGAGATGATATTATTTCGTGGTTGGATGTCAATCCTGGTATTTTGTATGTGGGGGATGTGTTGAGTTATTATAAAGGAAAATTGATCAAAGATCCGTATGCTGTTGATTGGAAAGAAGCCAGAAAAGATTGGCGAAATTATACGTTTAAACAACAACCTACGGAATTAAATAGTTTAGGCGATGTGAAGTTTATGTTTCCTAATAAATATTCGATTTATTTACATGATACGCCTGCAAAGGAAGCTTTTTCTGAACACTATCGTTCTATTAGTCATGGTTGTATTCGGGTGGAAAAACCTGTGGATTTGGCAGCGTATTTATTGAAAGATAAAAAGGAATGGAGTCGTCAGCGAATCATAAACGCAATGTCTGGAACGAAGCAGCGTTGGGCGCATTTATCGAAGGATGTTCCTGTTTATTTGTATTACTTGACGGCTTGGGTTGATAAAGATGGGGTTTTGAATTTTAGACCTGATTTGTATCGGCATGATAAGCGGCAGTTGGCTAAGTTGTAGTTTTTGTGGTTTTTGTGGTTTAAGTAGTTTTTGTGGTTTTGCTCTACATGCTTTTTTGAACCATCATTACGGCTTCGCTCAATGACCGAAGTTATCTTAGTTTTTTTTAAGTTCACATAAGTTTTTTGACAATGACGAAGGAGAATAATGAGTATATTTTAGGAACGGATCGGGACGAGTTGTATCGGTTGGGTTTGCAGCATCAGGTGTGGGCGAGTGAGGCACAGCAGGGTTGGAATTTGGCACAGTTTAATGCGGGACAAACGCTACTTGATTCGGGTTGTGGGCCTGGATTCTGTACGAAGGAATTGGCTTTTGTGGTTGGTCTGACGGTAAGGTGATTGGTGTGGATAAATCGAATAGTTATATTGAGTATTTGAATGAGCTTGCGAGGTTGCACCATCTCAATATTGAAACAATCCATGCCGATTTTAAGGAGATGACTTTGGCAGATAATTCATTGGATGGCATATATTGTCGGTGGGCTTTGGCTTGGTTGCCGAATCCCAAAGAGATTTTGCAGAAGGTACATAAGGCATTGAAACCAAAGGGACGAATGGTCTTTCACGAATATTATGACTGGTCTACGCACCAGACGGAGCCTTCATTTGATACACTCACGAAAGCGATTGATACGGCTTTAAAAAGTTTTAAAGAATCTGATGGGGAAATTGATATTGGTCGGGAACTTCCTCGTATTGTAGAAGAATTGGACATGAAAATTGTGAATATCCTTCCATATTTCAGCCGCTTTTCCAAAATAGCTTTCTGCCTGAATCAACAAAAAAATGGCAATAGCTGACACCACCAATTCCAACTGCCAACTTTCTCGTTGAAGATGCTGAAACCATTCTTTTAAATGTGCTTCTTTTTTTCTAAGTCATTAGGCATTTTAGTGCATTAGTTGATTGGGAAATCAGTGAATTAGTTGATTAGTCTCTACAATAACCGTCCCAACCACTAAGCCTTTGAATCACGGATTTTTGGGATTACACAGATTTTTTCTACGCTTCACAAACACAAACCACTTAAACGACAAAGGACTATATCAAAATCTCCATCCATTTCAGCATTTCAGCAAATACTTTCTCTTGTTCAGGTTCATTGTGAATTTCGTGGTACAAATCTTCCCAAATTTTCAAGGTAATTTTGTGTTCCGATTGTTTTGCAAATTCTTTGCTACCTTCTGGCGAAGTTACCTCATCTTTTCCACCATGCATCAACAACATAGGCATGCCCAAACGATGTCCATGCTGAATTGCCCACTCTCCTGCTTCTGATACGCCAAAATAAAAGGCAGTCGATATTTTTCCATGTACCAAAGGATCATCAATATAATCCTTTACCACCTTCTTATCATGCGACAACAAATTCGCATCTAAATTGCTATCCTGCGTAAATTTAGAATATACTTTATTGATTAATTTTCCAACCATCGTCTGCACTTTTGGCGGATCAAAACCCAATCGCAGCCACGGACCTGTCGCAATAACCCCATTTATCAACGGTTTACGGCGCAAAGCATGATTGATGACCACGTTGCCACCCATGCTATGTCCATAGACGAATTTAGGGAGATTTGGATAGGCTTTTTCCGCTTGTTCTATGAGCTGGTCTACTTCGTTCAATAACGTATCATACCCATCGACATGTCCCAAAGGCCCTTCCGATTTTCCGTGTCCCCGATGGTCAAACGCCATCAATGCATAGCCTTTTTTCGTAAAATATTCCGCCACATGATGGTATCGTCCCGAATGTTCGCCCATGCCATGTACCACACAAATTACCGCTTTAGCAGGAGTATCAGGCGTCCAATGTCGAGCAAAAATATTAAGATCATCCGTTCCTTTCCAATTAAATTCTTGATGTTTCATGTTGAATCGTTGTTTTGTTTCTTAATAACGAGTTTAAGTATCATTTCAAATGTCGGGGTTCTTATTTAAACGATACAAGTGTCAAATTTACTATTTTTATATTAATCCATTCCAGCTCAATTTATCTTTTTCATATTAAACTTTCAGAAAGTATTGAAAGTTTAGAAATTATGCTTTATATTTGTATTACGGTTAAGCAAAAATTTCCTTTTACAAAAAATAAAATACATGTTAGCCATTGCTCTTGTTATTGCTATAATCTTATATTTTCTCTTAGTTATTGCCTTAATTGCACTAGGAATTATTTTTTTCTGTTCCATCGGATGGCTAATATTTTTATTCTTTAAACTTATCTATAATTTATTTATGTCCTCTTTGGGATTTCAAACAAAAGAGTCTTCTATACTTAAAAAGGAAAAAAGAAAAGAACTACAAATATTTGAGCAAAAAGGGAAATATCCTACTTCATATTTAGAGCATGTTTTTAGACTACAGGATTTGTATGATGAACAAATATCTACAACATCTTCTTTGAAAAAATGGGAGGATAGCTTACAGCAAACTCAAAGAGCGATTGAAGCAAGTGATGAAAAGTATCAAGTTGATATATTGAATAGACAAAAAGAATGTATAAACAAAGAAATAAAATATTGCAACAAAGTATTAGAAGTTAACAAATTATACATTAGTAAAGTAAAAAAAGTATTAATGCAATTCGATGTTGAGAAGCAGATAAATATAAATAATAAGCAAATTAAGCAAGCACAAGAATCACAAACAAAACTATTTATGGAAAAGGATATTAATAAATTTCAATATCAAAGAATCCTACAAGAACTAAAAACTAATTTGAATTTGCAGGATGTAGAAGATGAACACTATCCCACTTTAGCTCAAACTGAACAGAAAATGGATTCTATAACACTAGTAGAAAGTTTATTAGAATAATATATCCAACTACTTACATCGAAACTCCTAACTTTTGTATTTCAATATTGTGGATTATGGAACAAGATTTTAAAAATGGACTGCCAATAGATATTTATAATAAGTATCGTAAGAATTTAAGAATTTCCCCTCTGTTTAGTTATGAGGTTGATATAAGTAAATCAAAAGAAAAAAACTTTCAACAATTTACTCTTACAAAAGAATATAAGAATGATATTTTCAATATATCCATACAAACTGAAAAAGAAAAAGATGAAACTTTAAGACTTAACCATTTTAAAAAAAATGATATAAAAACCTGTTTAGGTCTTATCATAGCTATTACTTATTATTACTCCTTACTTGGTTTGGGAATATTTTTAGTTGTTGTACTCTACATTTTCGTTAAGGGTTATTTTGAGAATAAAGCAACCCAATTAAGAAAAAGATATAAATTTGAAAAGAAAAAAAGAACAGAAAGATATAAAGAAAAACAACTGCAAATATTTGAGAAAAAATGGAATCATCCCACATCATATTTAAAAAACCTTATGAGACTAAGGTCCTTATATAATGGCAAAACATCTACAATATCTACGTTAGAAAAATGGAAAGACAATTTACAAGAAACTCAAACAGCGATTGAAACAAGTGATGACAAATATCAAATTGATTCATTAGAAATCCAAAAAGAATACATAAACAAAGAAATAGAATATTCTAATAAAATATTAAAGATCCTTAAATTATACATTGATAAAGTAAAGAAAGCATTAACGAGGTTGGATATTGATAAACAAATAGCTACGACTAATGAGAAAATTAAACTTGCTCAAAAATCAGACGTAATACTATTTATGGAAAAAGATATTGAGCAACTTCAATCTCAAGAAATTATAAAAGAAATAAAGACGGATTTGAATTTACATGAGGTCAATGATGAGGAGATCTTAGTAAAATCTGATTTTTATTTTGAACAAAAAATGGATTCTCTAACTCTATTAGAAAGCTTGTTGGAATGAGTTGTATTCCAAATCTCTTTTATACTTTATTTAGGAGAGAACGGTAAAGCTGCTTCGTCGTGACGCACGGTCCCGCTGTTCGTTCTTATGGTGGCTTTCGCACAAAGATGTAAGGCATCTTGAAGATGCCTTACATCTACGCCAACGCCGCCACCATACCACTACCATCGGGTCTATTTTGCATGGACAGAACGCTTTGCAACGAGCTAAAAAACGTGCTGCCCATAACGACCTAGACCTGATGGTAGTGTTATAGCAAAAGAAGGGCTAAAGAAATTTGCGAGGGCTTGCTATAGTAACGGACAGCAGGACTTTCCGTAATAATAAAACATAAACCGTCGTCTCCTAAAAAATCAAATCTCTACAAAGATGGAAGAAAATAACCAAGTTACCCCTAATGCTGAGGAAACAAAAAACCAAGTTACACACAGTTCTGATTTACAAAAAGCACTGTATGGCGTGGTCGCTATTTTGGCAGTTGCAAGTCTTGTGTATCGGGGAATCAGCTATTATGGCTTGGAAACGACTTCGTTCCTTTTTGTAGGTATTCCTGCGATTATCGCCATTGCGGTCATTCGTGTTTTTGAACGACCTAAGACGGCTTATGGTGCGATTTTTCAAGTCATTACCATCTTCTTTTTGTTATCGGCTGTTTTGATGGGCGAAGGCGTTGTCTGTATCATTATGGCAGCTCCTATTTTTTATGGTGTCGGTGCAATCATTGGCTTAATAGTGGAACTACTTAGAAAACGAGATCAAGCTAATTTGCAAGCGGTATTTATTCTTCCTTTTCTATTTATCGCTGGGGAAGGACACAAAATTTTTAAACAGCCTCCGCTTCGGACCATTACCACAACCCAAATTGTATCGGCTCAACATTCCTTAGACAACTTAAATACGCCGCCTAATTTTATGGAAGATTTGCCCTTGTTTTTCCAAATGGGTTTTCCTAAACCAATTGCGATTGAGGGCGAAGGATTGGAACAAGGAAGTTTGCGAAAAATCCAATTTGAATCGAATACGAAAGGCATCGGTACACTCTCTCTACAAATTAAAAAACGCTCTGAAAATCATGTCGTTTTTAAAATGGTTGAGGACGATTCGCACATCAATCATTGGATGCGTTGGCACGAAATAACGGTAAGTCTCCACCCTAATAATGATGGTACAAAAACCCTAAATTGGACGACTCAATATTACTGTACTTTGGGTCCAAGTTGGTATTTTGAACCCATCGAATACGCCGCCATCAACATAAGCAACCAGCATTTAATTAATTGTTATTTTGGGGATGAGTGACGGGTGATGAGGGGCAGGTGACGAGTGCGAGTGACGGGTGACGAGGGAAAATACTCTATTATTTCGGGACGAGTGGCAGGTGACGGGTGACGAGGGAAAATACTAGTAACCACTCATCACCTGTCACCTGTCACCCGTCACTAAAATCACTCATCACCCGTCACTAAAATCACCTGTCACCCGTCACAAAAAACACCCATCACCCGTCACTAAAAATCACTCACAAAAAAATGGAACTAATTCTACGCAATATCTTAGCAGGGGCGACTCTGCTATTTTTGGCGTTTTTACTCTTGGGTAAGAAGCGAGATAGTCGTTTGAATTGGGCGATGTTTTATTCAACTTTGTGGGTGAGTTGGTCGCTTTTGTTGGTGAATTATCTTTGTGTGCAATGGGGGTTTTGGACGTTTGATGTATCAGAAAAGATGATTGCAGAAATGCCCTTTGATCTTTATTTTGCTTGGACAATTTTGTGGGGAACGCTGATGGTTTTCTTGACGAAAGGGCGATATTTTTTGATTGCTGTACTTAGTTTGTTTTGGATGGATTTGTTGTTGATGCCGTATTTAGATACTTATGGAATTTTGGTTTTGCACGATTATTGGTTGGCTGGAGAAATTTTGTTGATACTCCTTGTTTACATTCCTGCACATTTTTGGGCGAAGTACAGTCTGGACAATACACACCGAAAAAGGCGTTGTTTCTTTCAATTTTTGACAGTCGCATTTCTGTACAATCTGGCGATTCCTTTGGCGACTTTATCCTACTTTCCACAAACAAATACGCTTAATACATCTTACATTCCCTTTGTCATGCAATTTGGTTTTATCATCGTATTACCTGCGATTATCGCCGTAATTGATTTGGCCGAAAAAGGGAAGGGAACGCCATTTCCTTATGATGCAACCGAACACCTTGTCACCAATGGCGTATACGCTTATATACGCAATCCGATTCAATGGGCTTTGACGCTATTTTTTATTCCTTTGGCGATTTACTACCAAACGCCGCTTTTATTGGTGGGCATGGTGGTTTCGGTTTGTTATACGATAGGCATTTCCAATCCCCAAGAATTTCCTTCGATGACGGAGCGATTTGGGCAAACTTGGACGGACTATAAAAAAGCGGTTCCTGCTTGGCGATTTTTGTGGAAGCCTCATCATATTCCCAAAGGGACGTTATATTTCAAACAAAACTGTGGTATTTGTAGCGAAATGCGGGCTTGGTTTGAAAAGCAAAATCCCATCAATGTAGATTTTGAACATGCCGAAAATTATGATGCTCGACAGTTGTTGCAAGTAACTTATAAAGACGTGCAAGGCAATGAATATTCGAGCGTAAAAGCCATCGCTCATGGTTTTGAACACATCAATTTGGTGTGGGCTTCTTTGGGTTGGTTTATGCGGCTACCGCTTATTTCGTACCTCCTTCAATTGATTGTGAATGCGATGGGTTTGCGAGATGTAAAAAACGAAGATACGTGTGTGACAAGGGATGAAGGGACGGTTGATAAGCGATGAAAAAAGATATAAAAATAACGCCCCTTTCGTTCCTTCGCCCCTTGCGTCCCCCTTACCAGCAGATAAAAAAAATTGCACTTTAGCCATTAATTCGATAAATTTGTTAGAGATGAATCCACCGAATGACCATATTTTATTATTTGATGGTGTTTGTAATTTATGCAGTCACTCCGTCAATTTTATATTAGATCGAGATCCAAAAGACAAATTTCGTTTTGCATCTTTGCAGTCGGAAAAGGGGCAAGCTTTGTTACAAACGCACAGTTTGCCAACACAGGATTTTAATTCATTTGTTTACATCAAAAAGGGCAAAGTCTATCTTCAATCTACCGCAGCCTTGAAGGTTTTACAAACGATTGGTGGGTTGTGGTCGTTGTTGTATCTTTTCATCATTGTACCTCCGTTTATTCGAGATAGTGTCTATGATTTTATTTCTAAAAACCGTTATAAATTTTTTGGTAAAAAAGAGATGTGCCGTGTGCCGACGCCAGAAGAACGAGTACGATTTTTGTAGTGTTTTTTTCTTTACCAACTTGGGTTCAAACTATTCTTGAAAGACCTTTTTTTTTAAAATTAATATTTTTCTAAGGAGCGAAAGGCTTGGAGCTTCGTCGCAACGTTCAGTCCTGCTATCCATTCTTATCGTTTTGCCTTGCTGCAAAACCATAAGCCCTTGCACAAAAACGATACCATTCCTATCAGGGCTATTTTACATGGTCTCCACCGTTATCAAAAGTATTGGTTTTCCATGCTACATCCATCGTGCTAAAAAAGTTGTTTTTCTTATTTTTTCCATTACCAACTTGCACCTGCCCCACCACCTCCAGAGCTTCCGCCACCAAAACTTCCACCACCTGAACTTCCTCCACCAGAACTTCCTCCAGAACTTGAAGTGGAACGAGTTTTGCGGGGAATAACGACTGTTTTGGTTTCTTGAAAATTACAGTTTTTACACTCATAGTATTCTTCCCGTAAGCCACTTCTGTCATAATTGGCACTTTTGATGACTTTTGAATGTGCTTCGTAGTATGTTCGGTATTTGCACTGCTCACATGGGGAGTATTTAGAAAAACCAGTATCATACCTTAAAATCAACATATCTGATTCGTCTTCCGTAATCCAAACATCATAATCAACGGAGCCAATTTCTTCTTCCGTGACTTGTCCTTTGTCTAAATATGGTTTTTCACTTTCTGAACTTAGACGCCTTAATAGCATTCCATTAATTTTACTATATCGAGGGGCTTCTCTCAAATATTTTAAATGTTTTTTGGTTCTTTTATAAATAAAATAATAGGGTATTGGAAAGAGTACATTTGGAAGTTGAAAATGATTTTTTTTGATGGCTACATACCGATCATAGAAGTCATGTTTATCGGATTTGGCTTGTTTCATCAAATTGAAATAGACAATGTGAAACAACCCATTGAGCAGTAAATATATTATTAGGAACGGTGGAATGTCTCTAAAACCCCATCCTCTATTTTTATTATCTAAATATCTTTGTACGTATTCTGGTCGTCTTTGTACATCTTCTGGTCGTCTTTCTATTTGAGTATTTGAACCAGTATTAGGAGGTTTTATATAATTTGTACTTTCTGGTGTTAAAACTATTTGTTTTACTTCCTGTAAAGAGGCGATGATTCCCTTCCCAAATTTTCCTTGTTTAAAGTTGGGGACTATCCGTTCTCGGAGAATCTGATTGCAGACAACATCGGGTAAAATTGCTTCTGTACCATAGCCTGTCTCAAATTCTGTACGCCGTTGATCTAAAACTGTGAGAATCATCAGACCGTTGTTATTTGATTTTCCAACGCCCCATTCATTAAATAAATCTGTAGAAAAACGCTTGGGATTGTTATTTCCTATCGACGGCAACATCACAACAGCAATCTCCATTGTATTGGCTGCTTCAATAGCAACAATAATATCATTGATTTGTGTAGCTTCTGAAGCACTAAAAACATTGGTGGGATCGCTTACATAGCCATTGTTTAATTCTTGGGGATTAGGTACATTGTCAATCCTAAATTCTTGGGAAAATAGAGAGAGATAAGTGCTTAAACAGAGGAATAGCACGAAAAAGATTTTTGGTGTTGTTTTTTTCACTGTGCAAGATTTGTATATATCAACATAGATAATATGCTATAAAGTTCAGATATTATTTTATTTTTTCCTTATAAATGCCATAATATTTCCGTTCCAACCATCCAAAATAGCCCTGATAGGAGTGGTTGGATGATTGCGTTGGCTGCCGTTTCGGTTCATTTGTGGAAATGAAAGGCATTTTGGAAATGCCTTTCAATACTCTACAGTACGTGAAAAAATGGAAGGCATCTTAGAGATGCCATCCATTAACGGATAGCAGGACTTTCCGCTGCGACGGAGCTCCTGACAGTTCGCTCCTAAAAAATTTAACACAACTTAACCTGATTGAATCCAAAAAACATTTATTTTTGTATCAAAATCACATCATTCTTCGTTTTTATATTTATAGACTTAACCATTTGATTATCAAAGAATCATATTTATAACAAAAATATAAATCAGCTTTCTTTGAAATGTCAAATAAATAACTAATTTTAGAGCAATAAAAATACTAATCGTCGGCGGACATGGCACAATCGGCAAAAGAGTTGTAAGGAAAAATATGAGGCGGAGTGTACCAAAGTCGATGCGATTCTTTGTATTGCACAGTATAAGGCAAAACAAATGAAAAAATAATAAGGACTTATGAATGAAGTAACACCAATAGTCAATAAAGTCGCTCAAAGTGGATTAATTACCTTAAACCTTGAGGATTTTTTGCCATCTAAACAGGTTGTCGAACTGGACTTAAAACAATATCTTTTTAAAGAATTATTGTTGCGAGAAAAAGATTTTAGGCAATCTATAAAAGAACACGATTGGGCACAATATGAGGGCAAAAATTTAGCCGTTTTTTGTTCGTCTGATGCCATCATTCCTATGTGGGCATATATGTTGGTTGCTACAAATGCAGAAGAATATGCAGACTTTGTAGCCGTTGGCAACCAACAGGAAGTAACCGAAATTTTGTTGCGCCAAAATATCCAAAAAAACTTAGACAAAGACGGTTTAACGGATCAAAAAGTCATCATCAAAGGTTGTGGCGACAAGCCCATTTCGGCAGGCGCATATTTGGAGGTCAGTCGTTTGCTCAAACCCATTGTGCGCAGTCTTATGTATGGCGAAGCGTGTTCGACTGTTCCTATTTATAAAAAAAAACGACCAAAAGTATAACTAAACTATAAATTCAACGTCATAACTCATATCTACTACTTTGCACCTAAAAATCTACATAAAAAATGAAAAATAGTCTCATCGTTATAATAACAACGCTTGTCACTTTAGCCGTTGTGGGCATCTTGGTCAGTACCAATATTTCTGATGACAAAAAAGCTGAAACAACAACAGAAGCAACGGTAAGTGAAGAAAAGGCAAGTGAAGATAAAAAGGGAATTGTCATCAATGAAAAAACATTGGGGCAGACCATCAATCCATTACCTACCCCCGACTATATTACATTGGGAGGCGAGGAAGCACCTTTGCACCAATACGACATTCGAGAGCGTTTAGACAGAGAGCTTTTGGTGAATACTTATTGGCATTCAAGTATGATTCGCATGCTCAAACAAGCCAATCGTTACTTTCCTATTATTGAGCCAATTTTGGCGGAACATGGCGTTCCTGATGATTTCAAATATTTGGCTCTTGCCGAAAGCGGTTTAGAAATGAGTGCCGCTTCTTATGCAGGTGCAAAAGGTCCCTGGCAATTTATGAAAGCTGCCAGCAAAGTATATGGTTTAGAAGTTGCGGAAGAAGTAGATGAGCGTTATCACATCGAAAAATCAACCCATGCGGCGGCAAAATATTTATTAGATGAAAAAAAGGCTTTGAAAAGTTGGACTTTAGCAGCCGCAGCTTACAATGCAGGACGTACAGGCGTTCGCCGACAATTAGAACGCCAAAAAGTAGAAAACTACTATGATCTCTACTTAAACACAGAGACTTCTCGTTATGTTTTCCGCATCTTAGCCATCAAGCAAATTCACCAAAATCCTGAAAAATACGGTTTCTATTTAGATTCAAGTACGATGTATCAACCAATTCCGACCAAAGAAGTTGAGGTAAAAAGCATTGCAAACATCGCTGCTTTCGCAAAAGATCAAGGCACAACTTACAAAGAAATAAAGTTACTCAATCCCTGGCTACGTCACCCAAAACTTTCTGCTCGGAAATCGGGTAAGAAGTACTTGGTCAAGGTTCCTATATAGGTTCTTGGTTCTTGGTGCTGTAGTTGTAGAAACCACTGTACTACAGCACATAAAAACTACGGCACTAATAGAAATAAGGAGAGAATGGTACACAACATCGCTAACATTTATTTTGATTTCAATGCGCCAACCAAGCTTTTGGAACGGCTCAAATGAAGTGGAGCGAAGACAACAAAGCCCTCTTATTCGCTGGTGATTACAATGGTGATGGCATCATACAAGTTAGTGATTACGATGTGTGGAAAGCAAACCCTGCAATTCTTGATACTTACGAAAATGCGGATGGTACATTAGATGGAATCATACAACTCACAGACTTTGATTTATGGCGACCTAATAAAGCGAAAATTGGCTCAGTCGAAATAGGGTTTTAATAGTTTATAGCAATCCTAATTCAGTTCAGGAATTTTCTTTCACGCAAAGACCGCAAAGAATTTTGACGCAAAGACCGCAAAGCTCAACAGAAACCAATCTCTTTGCGACCTTTGCGAAAAACTCTGCGACCTTTGCGTGAGATACACTTTTTCTATTTTCAGATAGGACTGCTATATGTGGTTTTAGTCGTTTATGTAGTTGAGATAAAACCACATAAACTCATTTGACTGGCACGGTGTTTTAATAAGCGGTTCATATTACTTTTAACACAAGGGGCGCAAGGTGAAATTTCGCTATAATTCTTTGCGAATTTTGCGTAAAACCTTTGCACTTTTGCGTTGAAAAGAACAATGCAGAGGAAAAAAATGTTTTGTTGTTGTTTGTATAGTTTTTGTGGTCAATATAAAAACTACACAAACCACTAAAACCACATAAACTAAAGAAGATCCCTAACCTCCATCAAGGCAAACCCCAACAAATTATCCCCCTTCCACTTAGCAGGATTCGAGGCAGCCGAATTATTTCGAGCCAAACCAATCCCCCAAATTCGATCCACAGGACTGGCTTCGACCAAGACCCGTTGGTTCGTATTTAAAAGAAAAGTCTTTAAATCCTCGTGTTGTCCAAACTTCAAGAGATTGCCTTGTTTGACAATCTCATAACGATGTTTTTTCCAAACACTCTCATTAAATTTCTTTACCTTCCGACCCAACTTTTTAGCCTTCGCAGGCGAAGTTGTTTTTAAAATTTCAGCTAAGATTTCCGCATCCTTAAAAAGCCGAGCCTTCTCCGCCATCATCCAATGTTCAGCCGTCGGATACTCAATACCCTGTTCATCCACAAAGGCATGCGTACCCTCCCACCACTGACTCAAAATCCCTTGACCAATCGAACCATCCAACTGTGGGCGATGTCCCCAAAAGAAAAGATATTTGATGCGTTCCTCACTTTGCGCTCGCAATAAAATTAGTTTTTTCTACTATATTTCATGATTATTTTTTGCATACAGTTACCCAACAAGCCCCAAACAAAAATAGTTTCAAAAAGCTACTCAAATTACAAAAATTACTTAAACCACAAAAACTATTTAAACAAAGCATGCGTTTTCAAAATCCTCCCATTTTCAAAAATAGGAATCAACTCATCTTTAAAATCAGGAAACTCGTGTTCCTTCACTGTTTGATACAGTCCATTGTTTACAATCAATTTCAATCGTCCACCTTTTGACGTTTTAAAAGAAGGATTAATTTCACCTTTTGCATTCATTTCCATAGGTCGTTTTTTGACCTCTACACCTTTACCATTAATTTCAGCATAAGAACATTTAAACGCAAACTTTTGTGTATCACGATTTATCTTTTGCAACAAACCGCCACCCATTCCCAACACCAAATTTTCTGCGGCAATTTTCTCCTTAGTCAATGCCTCATAAATCTCACAAATGCTATCATAATTAATACCATCTCCTTGAATAACACGAACTTGTTTGGGCAACACTTTATAGCCTTTTTCATTGAGGGTAAACCCAAATTTATCAAATAAAATTTCAAATATTTTTTTGAGTGTCATTACAGGATCACCCGAATCAGGACGAATCACAAGTGTACCATTTCGTTTCAAAACGGCTTCTTTCAATTCCTCGCCCCAATACGTTGAACAAGCTCTAAAAATATCATAAGAGTCTGATACACAAGCGACATTACCCGTCGGATACGTTTCTAAAATGTGCTTAAAAATCTCCAATTCTCCAGCTTCTCCCCGAAGCGTCATCACTGAATGCTCCGTCGCAGGAATGGACTGACCACGCACTTCATTTGCACCATAGTACAATTGTGCATAACGACTTCCAATCACTGTATCACTTCCCCTAAAATTCAATAAATGCGCCATCCCTCCTATCCCAGCACTTTCCACACTACTCACGCCACGAAAACCAAAATCGTTCAAAACATAATCAATACCCGCTTCACTTTCAGCCGAGCTTGTTTTCGCATAATATGCATTTATGACCTTCCGAATTTCCGCCGATAAAGTAGCGACAGTACAAGGATACCACAATTGCATCAACAAAGTTTCCAAAAAATTCGTCAGCCAAAAACAATTAGGATCAGTATTTTCAATCGTCATCAGCACATTAGAAACTGGCACCCTCCTACCCTCTTGCACTGCCTTAATTCGCACAGGCAAATGCCCACCATATTCCTCAATCACATACTCAAAATTTTCCCGACACACCACATCATTTCGACCAAATACGCCATGTAAAAATGGCATCGCTTCCTCCAATCCCTCCTTCGTAAAAACCTCCCCTTCCAAATACCGTTTCAAAAAATACTGCAAGCCAAAAAACACCGTTTCCGAAAACTGCCCACCCCTACTTTCCAAATAAGAATAAATTTTTTCCGTCCCTGTTACATACAGCCGATGGTGCGAATACTTATAAGCGTCCGCCATTAAAATCAAATTGTCTTGATACATTCCTATCGTTTTAATAAAAAAATGTGTTGTAAAATAAAACGTCCCTTTCGCCCTCACTCGTCCCCTTTTTTATTTTTTTTTTGGAGAGAAAGGTCTGTCGCTCCGTCGTCAAGCATGCTCCTGCTGTCCACTACTATACCAAGCCAACGCAAAACCTTTAAGCCAATCATATTGGTATAACGCTACCATCAGGTCTATCTTATAAGGACAGAACAATTGAAATCCCTTATCTCACATAAAGAAGAGAACTATAGCAGTCCTATTTGAAAATAGAAAAAGTGTATTTCACGCAAAGGTCGCAGAGTTTTTCGCAAAGGTCGCAAAGAGATTGGTTTCTGTCGAGCTTTACACTTCTTTGCGTAAAGAAAATTCCTGAACAGAATTAGGATTGCTATAGTGTCCATGAAAAATAGCCCTGATGGTAGTGGTATGGCAAAATAGTTTAAGTCGTTTTTGTGGTTTAAGTCGTTTAAGTAGTTGCGGTTCTTCCTTGATTGTATGGTTGTTACCTTTGCCATAAGAACGGACAGCAGGACTTTCCGTCACGACGAAGCAACCTACAGTTCGCTCCAAAAAATAAAAACTACAAAAACAACATAAACTACTAAAACTAAAATTCCCTATCTTTGCACCGTTCTAAAATAAAAATGGAATAAGCATATGAGAAAAATACGAATTAGAGAAGCCATTAGAGAGGCAATGGAAGAAGAAATGAGACGAGATGAGCGAGTTTTCTTAATGGGAGAAGAGGTTGCCGAATACAATGGTGCCTACAAAGTATCTCAAGGTATGTTAGACGAATTCGGCGAAAGACGGGTCATTGACACACCCATCGCCGAATTGGGCTTTGCAGGAATTGGCGTAGGAGCTGCCATGAACGGATTGCGCCCCATTGTCGAATTTATGACGTGGAACTTTGCATTATTGGCTTCCGACCAAATCATCAACTCGGCTGCCAAAATGTTGCAAATGTCAGGAGGAAATTATGGCTGTCCCATCGTTTTTAGAGGACCCAATGGTTCCGCAGGACAATTAGCCGCCACACATTCTAACAGCTACGAATCCTTTTATGCAAGTGTTCCAGGCTTGAAAGTCATTTCTGTATCGAACGCTTACGATGCCAAAGGATTGTTAAAATCTGCCATTCGAGACGATGATCCTGTCGTTTTTATGGAATCGGAGGCCACTTATTCTGAGATGGGCGAAGTACCAGAGGAGGAGTATGTCATTCCTATTGGTTTGGCAGATGTCAAACGAGAAGGAACAGATGTTACCATCGTCGCTTTCAACAAAATGATGAAAGTCGCTTTAGGCGCAGCCGAAGAATTGGCAAAAGAGGACGTTAGTGCCGAAGTTATTGATTTGAGAACAATTCGCCCAATGGATTACGATACGGTCATTCGTTCTGTCCAAAAAACAAATCGCTTAATTATTGTTGAAGAAGCACCACCATTTGGAGCAATTTGTACAGAATTAGCATACACCATTCAACGTCGAGCATTTGACTATTTGGATGCGCCTGTTATGCGAGTTTGCGGACAAGACACGCCCATCGCTTATGCGCCGACATTGGTAGAAGCCTATCTTCCGAACATTGCAAAGACGGTACAAGCTGCAAAAGCTGTGATGTATATGCAAAAATAAGGGATGTATAAAAAAATAAATTCAAAGCTCAAATCAATATTGGTTTGGGCTTTTTTTATGCAAAAAACTACTTCACAAGCGACTTAAACCAACCCACCAATTGCTGTCTTTGTGCATCTGTAAACTGTGCCTCCTCTGAATGCATAAAGCGATACGACTTAGGAGGCATGTGAATCAACTCGATTTTTTCCGCAGATTCTCCCGCTTTTCGCCTTCTTTTTTCCGCATCATAATTGCCCCACTCCGAAAAATTCGTATTGCCCCGTCCATTCTTAATATGCCCTTTTATCCACCAAGACAAAGGAGCAACATTCGTATAAGAAGGATAAGTTGTTTCATAAGAATGACAATCATAACACGCCCCTTTTACCATCGCCTTAATATCGTCAGGAGCTTGATTCATCGCAAATAAATCTGCTTGAGCATCCGTAGTCGGAACGCTTTTATCTATCCGAATAAATTGTGCCAACACAAACAAAACAAGCAAAATAGGAATAACTTTTTTCATAGCTTATAGAAATTAGTTTTATAAAGAAATCGTTACAATTCATGTCACCTGTATGGACATTCTGTTTTTTAATTTAATAAAAGTACAGTTTATTTTGAACAAATTAACTTGTATTACGAATAATGATAAGTAAGTTTTTTTATTCTTTTTTTTTGGAGACGACGGTTTGTTTTTCAAAAGGACGCATGCTCCTGCTATTCGCTAATGGAAGGCATCTCTAAGATGCCTTTCATTTATTCAGGGTCTGTACCGTTTTGGAAGGCATCTTCAAGATGGCTTACAACTGAACCTATCTTTGAAGGAGAAGGCATCTTGCCAACGCAATCCTCCAACCGCTACTATCAGGTCTAAATTATTACAGACAGAACCTCTATAGGTCTGGTCGTAATTTTTGTAAGTATCTAAAAATAAAGAAATTAAAAAATCAACCAATTCATAAAAACAAGCAATTCATAAGAATTGTTTATCTTTGTGGCGAATTTTGAAATTTAGAAAATAAATTTATTTTAAATAAAATATTATATATGCCAGCATTTGATATTAAAATGATTAAGAAGGTTTATAAAGACCTTGATGAATCACTAAAAGCTGTAAGAAAAAAGGTAAAAGGCCCTTTAACCCTTACAGAGAAAATTTTGTACACTCACCTTTACAAAACAACAAAACTCCAAAAATTCACCAGAGGAGTAGATTATGTAGACTTTGCACCAGACAGAGTAGCCATGCAAGATGCAACCGCACAAATGGCATTATTACAATTCATGCAATCAGGTAAAAAGAAAGTAGCTGTTCCATCAACAGTACATTGTGATCACTTGATTTTAGCAAAGACAGGCGCAAAAAAAGATTTAAAAGAAGCGTTGGGAACAAACAAAGAAGTATATGATTTCTTAGCTTCTGTTTCTAACAAATACGGTATTGGATTCTGGAAACCAGGCGCAGGAATCATTCACCAAGTTGTTTTAGAACAATATGCTTTTCCTGGTGGAATGATGATTGG
>ENA-ORXM01001683-ORXM01001683.1-marine-metagenome-genome-assembly--contig:-NODE-1683-length-29523-cov-4.863513_pt1 | contig 29523 bp, 24 predicted proteins | sample MGYA00237867_ERZ511480 | MGnify/ENA primary metagenome ERZ511480 (study PRJEB26309, sample SAMN06266103) | marine metagenome | isolation source: Algal blade | place: United Kingdom:Sidmouth, United... | reverse complement strand
ACAGTAAGGTGTCATGGGGCTATGACACCTTACTGATAACGGTCTCTTTTTTTCAAACAAACCCTATAAATATTATTCAATTATAAAAAGTAGTTATAAACTCTAAATCTTACAATTATGAAAAACCTAGTATTAATCAGAGGAATTTATACAGAAGCTTTTAAAGGATTAGGATCTAAACTAACAGTTTCCTTTTTCAAAATATTTTCGCTCTTCTTTGTCGCCAATTACATTGTAGCAATTTATGCAATCGCAAGTAAGGTGTCATCTGGCGCACTTTAAACAAAGAAGTTCAAAAGGTTGATGACAAGATTATATTGCCGTATGGTGGGTTATGGTAATTGAATGTGACGTCAGAAACTTTAAGACCTAATTTCAATTAGATTGATAAACAATGTTAAGATTGCAAATGCTATCTCGGTCTGGTAGTTATATTAAAAGGCCGTAGTCTCGTGAACTACGGCCTTTTATCTAAAAGAAAAACCTAGTAATATTATTCTCTTACGGCCATTACATTACCTTGTGAATCGGCCAAAAACGAGCCATCTTCAGATGCTTTCATCGAAACCGTTTCTCCTTTCATATCTGTTCCAGGATAAGTAATAGTATAAACATCATTATCAAAACTCCATTTAAAGTCTGTTTTAAAAGTAATAGCGCCATTAGTCTTTTGGTGGTATCTACCTAAATAGGCATCGTTGAAAATCCATTCTTGTCGAATAGTCTGCTCTTTTGCAGTCGGGTTTGCCGATTGAATCTCGACATTCGACCATATACCTATAACGGCATCATTATTTTCAGGTATTTTTGTACAGTTACTAACTGATACTATGGCGACTATGGCTAAAAAGGAAAAGAACTTTTTCATTGCAGTAGGTTTTTTTTAGATTCGGGGTTTATTGGTTTTAGAACGCCTATCATTGAATTCCTATTGCTAAAACTCGATATACAACGCCAAATCACGATTTTACTCGTTGAAAAGCTTTTTTTTTTAACAGCATTACCGTTCATCGAGTGGTTTTTTACACGTTTTTCTTTGATTTAGTATCATATCCAACTTCATTTTCTTGTAAGAATGTTTATTTTTGAGGCCCGCGAAAAAGCTTTCTTCGGGTTAGTCTTGAGGAATAATAAATTGTAATTCAGCCGTATACATTTGACTTTCAAACCATTGTGCAAATGAAAAGGCAGTAATAATAATTAAAATAAGAACAAATGAAAGTTACTGTAGTAGGAGCAGGAGCAGTTGGTGCAAGCTGTGCCGAATATATCGCCATAAAGAACTTTGCGTCTGAAGTGGTTTTGCTAGATATTAAGGAAGGCTACGCCGAGGGCAAGGCTATGGACTTGATGCAAACCGCTTCTTTGAACGGTTTTGACACAAAAATTACTGGAGTAACTAGTGATTATTCGAAAACCGCAAACAGCGATATTGCTGTTATTACTTCCGGTATTCCTAGAAAGCCGGGCATGACACGTGAAGAATTGATCGGTATCAATGCAGGAATCGTGAAGACGGTATCAGCGAGTCTAATCGAGCATTCACCTAATGTTACGATGATCGTGGTAAGCAATCCTATGGATACTATGACCTATTTGGTACATAAAACGACAGATTTACCTAAAAATAAAATCATCGGTATGGGTGGTGCTTTGGACAGCGCCCGTTTCAAGTACCGACTGGCAGAGGCGCTTGGTGCACCGATATCCGATGTTGACGGAATGGTCATTGGCGGTCACAGCGATACCGGTATGGTGCCTTTGACCTCTCATGCGACCAGAAACAGTATTCGGGTCTCAGAGTTTTTATCAGAAGATAGATTACAACAAGTTGCCGAAGATACCAAGGTTGGTGGGGCCACGCTCACTAAGCTATTGGGCACTAGCGCATGGTACGCTCCCGGTGCGGCGGTATCGGGCTTAGTTCAGGCCATCGCCTGCGACCAGAAGAAGATGTTTCCGTGTTCGACTTTCTTGGAAGGAGAGTACGATTTAGAGGATATCTGTATAGGTGTCCCCGTAATACTTGGTAAAAATGGAATCGAAAAAATCGTTGATATTCCTTTAAGTGATGCCGAAAAAGCAAAAATGCAGGAAAGTGCGGCAGGTGTAGGAAAAACCAATGGACTTTTAGAGGTCTGATCCGTAATAGTCTTGATATTAGAACATCCGCTCCGGATTTATTTACGGGGCGGATGTTTTCGTTTTAGAATAACTCTTAAATATATTGCTAAATGCCCTAGGAAAATCATATATTTGCACGCTGTAAGAAAAAGCACCCACAAAATTCTTGTAACCCATGGAAAATAAAGGACTTATAAAGCTTTTCGCCCTCTTGTTCGGGTTGGTTAGCATCTATCAATTATCATATACCTTTATTGGCAGTAAAGTTGAAAATGAAGCAGAGGAATATGCCGTAAGACGTATTTCAGATGCCGAAGAAGATTATATTTCCAAGCGTGAAACTTTAGAAGCGCAGTACCTCGACTCCATCGGTGATAACACCATACTGGGTTTTACAAACTACAATGAGGCCAAGAAAAAGGAACTGAACAAAGGCCTTGACCTGAAAGGTGGAATAAATGTTACTCTACAAATTTCGGTTAAGGATATTTTAAAGGGATTGGCAAACAACTCCAAAAACCCAATATTTAACAAGGCATTGGCCGATGCCGATGCCGCTTCAAAAAATAGTGACGATACCTACGTCGAGCTTTTTTTCGAAGCTTGGGAAGATATCAGAGGGGACACGAAATTGGCCTCTCCTGATATTTTCGCTAACAAAGAACTTAGCGACGAAATCAATTTTCAGATGAGTGATGATGAGGTTAAACCCATTATCCGTAGAAAGATTGATGAGTCCATAGTATCCGCCTTTGAGGTGCTACGTGAACGTATCGATGGTTTTGGAGTTACCCAACCGAACATTCAACGTGAAGGAAATTCGGGCCGTATTTTGGTAGAATTACCCGGTGCGCGCGATATTGCCCGTGCTCAAGGTCTGCTTTCGAGTACGGCGCAATTGGAGTTTTGGGAAACCTATGCTCCAAATAATCCCGAACTTCAGGGCTTCTTTTTTCAGACCAATGAAAAACTAAAGTCATTAGTGGATACTACCGCTGTAGAAGCACCGGTTAAGGAAGAATCTGAATTGGATTCTTTGCTGTCGGATGTTTCACAAGACTCTTTAGACCTTGCCGGTCAGCGAAATCCGCTTTTCGACAAGTTTCAACTAGGGGCACCGAGTTATGCCGTTGGCGTCGCAGCGATTAAAGATACTGCCGAAATAGGATCTTACCTGCGAATGAAAGAAATCAGAAGGTTACTACCTCCGGATATGCAATTCGTCAAATTTCTTTGGGAACGACCTGCTGAAAACTCTGAAGTTGTCGAGCTGTTCGCCTTGAAATCGAATCGTGATGCAGTTCCAAGAATAAGCGGTGATGTGGTAACCGACGCCCGTGACGAATTCGCGAACGGCAAGCCTGCTGTTACTATGAGCATGAATACCAAAGGTGCCAAAGCTTGGGAAAAGTTGACAGGCGATGCCTATAACAATAGAACCGGTATTGCCATTGTTTTGGATAATAAGGTGTATACCGCCCCAGGAGTATCTTCGGGCCCTATTTCAGGAGGGCGTTCTGAAATTACGGGAGATTTTACCGTAAACGAAACTAAGGATATTGCCAATGTATTGCGTGCGGGTAAACTTCCTGCGTCTGCAGAAATTATTCAATCGGAAGTCGTAGGCCCTTCATTGGGTCAGGAGGCTATCGATAGCGGATTTATGTCGTTTATGATAGCCATGGCCATTGTTTTGGTGTGGATGGTATTCTATTACGGGAAAGCGGGCATATTCGCCGATATTGCTTTGCTCTTAAATATTCTTTTGATTTTCGGAGTGTTGACCAGTCTGAGTGCGGTACTTACATTACCGGGTATTGCCGGTATTGTTTTGACCATAGGTATGTCGGTAGATGCCAACGTACTCATATTCGAGCGTATTAAGGAAGAAATCGCAAAGGGAAAAGGCAAGTCGCAAGCTGTTGCCGATGGATTTAGCAATGCACTTTCATCTATATTGGATGCTAATATTACTACGGGCCTTACCGCGATTATTCTTTTCATATTCGGTTCTGGGCCTATCAAAGGGTTCGCAACGACATTGCTTATCGGTATTGTCACCTCGCTATTCACGGCAATCTTTATTACACGCCTGCTCGTAGATTGGTACCTTAGCGGTAAGACACGCCGGTTGGATTTTTCTACTGCCCTGACGAAAAACCTATTTCAGAACATCGACATCAACTTCTTGGCCAAGCGTAAAATCGCATATGTGATTTCGGCGATTTTATTAGGTATAGGTGTTTTTTCTTTGGCCACGAACGGTCTACAGCAGGGTGTTGATTTTGTAGGTGGTAGATCCTATCAAGTACGCTTCGAGCAGCCCGTGAATCCCTCTGAAATCGCTTCTGAACTCAACGATGTTTTTGGTAGCGGAACAAATGTGAAAACTTTTGGTGAGGCTAATCAGATAAATATTACTACGCCTTACAAAGTCGATGTTGAAGGCATCGAGGTCGATGACGAGATTCAGACAAAACTTTATACATCTTTACAAAAGTATTTGTCAGACGGCACGACCCAAAATGATTTTATGGTCGGTAGCGGGGATAAATCCATCGGTATTCTCAAATCTGTAAAAGTAGGTCCTACGATTGCCGATGATATTAAGAAAAATGCTTTTTTGGCCATTATTGGTTCACTGGCGGTTGTGTTTTTGTACATCCTGCTGCGTTTCCAGAAGTGGCAATTCTCTTTGGGAGCGGTTACCGCGGTTTTTCACGACGTTATGATTGTATTGGGAATATTCTCTTTATTCGGAAAGATTATGCCCTTCAATATGGAAATCGACCAAACGTTTATCGCCGCCATACTTACGGTAATCGGATATTCATTGAACGATACGGTGGTAGTTTTTGACCGTATCCGTGAAATTATCGGCGAGAAAGGATGGCGAGGCGGTACTAATGTCAATCTTGCATTGAACAGCACCTTGAGCCGAACCTTAAATACATCTTTGACCACCTTGGTCGTACTCTTGGCCATATTTACTTTCGGTGGAGAATCTCTGCGCGGTTTTATGTTCGCCATGATTGTAGGTATTCTGGTGGGTACCTATTCTTCATTGTTCATCGCAACGCCGGTGATGTACGATACCTTGACAAAGAGTACGCGATTGGGCGAAAAAAAGGCTAAGATTGACACATCAAAAGCCAAAAAAGTAGCCGTAAAATAAGAAAACTCAAAACTATCTCAAATATCAAAAGCCGTTTGCATAGCAAGCGGCTTTTTGCTTGGTATGTTTAATAAACCCAATACTCCGTCAGCGATGGATAACCGAAACATCTTTGTAGATTAAATCTTAGAAATACAAACAATAAGACTTATTATATGCTTATTATCATAGTACATTGCCAATAGAACCGGTATCGGTCATTTGTAGTTGGTAAACGTAATCGGGGTTTAGGCCAGGCTCCTTTCTATGGGATACAAAGATAATGGTCGTATCGCTTTCATGGGCGAACTTGTTTACCAATGCTACGAACATGGCTGCGCTGGCGTCATCCAGTCCGGCAGTCGGTTCGTCCAATATCAGTAAAGGTGGATGTTTGATCATGGCGCGCGCGCACATAACCAGGCGTTTTTGTCCCATGGGAATGTCATGGAAAAGCGTATCTCTGATTGCCCAAAGACCGATTAGCTGCAACCATTCTTTTGCGAGCCGCAATTGTATTTCCGTAGGCTGTACATATAGGCCAATGGAATCATTAAGGCCCGAGATAAGCATGTGGGCCACCGAATGGTATCCTGTGAATTTATCGGTCATCGAGGGCGTGAAGTATCCAATTCGCTTTTTAATGTCCCAGACACTTTCCCCACTTCCTTTTTTGCAACCAAAAATATAAAGCTCTTGACCATAGCCTTTAGGATTCTCTCCCGTAATCATGGATAGAATTGTCGTCTTTCCACTACCATTTTTACCACGAAGTTCCCAAAATTCCCCTTTTCGAATCGTCCAATCAATATTTTTTAGAATGGGCTTATCCGAATACGAAACAGAAACTTTCCTTAAATCGATAAGGACAGTGCCGTCGATATCGAAACTGAACAGCGGCTTTGGTACCGTTCCTTCAAAATCCGTTGTTCCTTGGCGAGTTAATATGTCATTCACATCCTCAAAAAAAAGAAGCTTTTCTTCCTCAAGCTTTGCAAAAGTATTGGCGAAAGGGAGCAAATCGTTTTTTCTGCTCAAAAGCTGTATAATCTGTATATCTTCAGAAATTGTGCTTAAAGTCGTTTTTAATTCCTCTTGTGTTTCGGTATCGAGGTTGTCAAAGGGATTGTCCAAAACGATAAACTCGGGCCCTGTTTTGAGAATATGACGTAATAATGCTTTTTTCTGTTCTCCGCTTGACATCGATTTAAGGTGCTGTCTTGTATGCGTATTAATTACCTTTTTATCATGACGGTCTTCTTCATCAATAAGCCGTTCTAAAGCCAATTTTGATAGTAATGCACCCTCCAGTCCGCTTAAAGTCTGAAAACCATCAGGTGTAGTGTTTTTCCAAAGGGAATCTATAAATTGATTTTTTTTTGAAGTGTTATCGATAAAGATGGCCCAGTGCTTTTTTTTCATTGTCATTTATCTAAAATAAGATAAATCAGGAAAGCCATCCAAGATCTTTTCAGTTGATTTTAGAAAAGAACCTTAAAGATAAACCCTAAAAATATGTACCTGATTACTATTGTATACAGTGGTTTTGTCTAAGTGCATTCCATTGTTGCGGGCAACGCTTTGTGAAGGTATATTGTCTATTTGAATAATCGAGATTAGCGATGTGGCCAACTTATTTTCAAAAGCAAACTCCTTACATTTTTTTGCTGCTTCCGTAGCATAACCTTTTTGCCAGTATTCTGGCAGTATGGAGTATCCGATTTCCAGCTCTTCGATTCCATCGACTGTTTGAACCAGTAATCCACAAAGCCCGATAAGGTTTTTATTTGTTTTAAGGGTCAATGCGTTCATTCCACCGAGTCCCTTTTCATAACGTTCGAAAACCCGGTCGAACTGTTGCTGGCAGGCAATTTTAGGGTTTTGGGGCAATCCGTCCCAGAATTCCGAAGTTCTAGGGTTGCGATGAAAGGGCAGCCAACTATCAAAATCAGATTTGACCAGTCGCCGAAACAAAAGTCTTTCCGTTTCCTGATTATCTAGTAATAAAGGCATTATTGACTATTGCTTGGAGTAGACTACGCTGTCACCAACTTGTAGGCCCCATTTGGCAACGAGCCCTGCGTTGACTTCGAGAACATATTGAACGGGTACTTTCGAAGACAAGCTAGATTCGTTCAGGGGTTGTGCATTTTCTTGAAAACTTGCTATGGATAAATTTTCTTTGATGAAGATAAGATCCAATGGAAATTCGGTATTCTTCATATAGAACGAATGCATGGCCTCCTCAGGAAATACAAAAAGCATACCCTGTTTGTCTTCCATGCTTTGGCGGTACATAAGCCCGGTCTGGGTCTCGTAATCGGAATCTGCAATTTCTATATTCAGTTTTACCAATAAGGAATCGGTCTTCGATTTAAAAACAGCCAGTTCCCCCTCTTTTTTAAAGGCTATGGGTTCGGTCTTGATGACTTTTTTCGGTTGGTCTTTGCAGGATTCGCATACTATAAATCCAATAAGACATAATAAAGCCAGTTTAATATATTTCATTAGCCACTCGTTTAAAAACTATAGGTTCAACCGCAAAGTTCACGGAGAAGGCGCAAAGTTCGCAAAGTGTTTTCTGCTAACTGCCACTGCTCACTGCCTACTTTTTTTAGGTTTGAACATAAAATAAAGCCCGATAAGTATGAATGGAATGCTTAGCCACTGCCCGGTAGAAAGTAAGCCTAGAGATTCTTCGAAGCCACCTTGACTTTTCTTAACGAACTCTACAAAGAAACGAATCGTCCATAGTAAGACGAGAAAAAGACCGAACAGAAAACCGGTCTGATTGCTTTTATCAGTTTTCCAATACAGATAATATAAAATGACGAAGACGAAAATATAGGCGATTCCCTCGTACAATTGCGCGGGATGTCGGTAAGGAATTTGAGCCAAATATTCTGAAAACTGCGGATTATTTTCGAGTGCGTCATAGGCAGCGTTTAACGTTTTCTCTTTGGTAACGCCCAATGCCTTTGACGGATGCATATCATCGGAATCACGTATAAACTTTGTCGCGAATGCGAATGATTCATCGGTAACTTTTCCATTGATTTCCGAATTAAAAAAGTTGCCCAGCCGAACGCAGAAGGCACCGATAGCAAAAGGGATGACCATGCGATCCAAAAGCCAGAGCGGCTTCATATCCGGATATTTTCGCGCGTAAAGATAAGTGCCGATAAGCACCCCGATTATAGCTCCATGGCTGGCCAAGCCGGTAAAACCCGTAAACTCGTAGCCGTCGATGAAACCGAATAAAGCACCGTCAGTACTTTGCCGAATGGGCAGTAAAATCTCTAATAAGTGGTTTTTGTAATACGGCCAATCGTAAAAGAAAACATGGCCCAAACGTGCTCCTAGCATCGTTGCCAATACCGTATGGATAAAAAGGGAATCTAATTGCTCAACGGTTTTTTTCTCGTTGGTGAATATCCGTTTCATTATAAACCAACCTAGCGCGAAGGAAACGATCCATAGTAGGTTGTAATATTTAATCTGTAAGGGTCCAAGCGTAAAAAGGGTTTCGTTCGGATTCCAGATAATACCTAAGAAATACATGTAGTTCAGTTTTGAGTGGGCTAAGATAAGAAAATCGGTTTGGGCTTGATAGTATTTGAGAGTTTATAAGTTTTGGAGGGTTGTAGGTTGGTAATCGTTAGTCATTAGTTAGTGGACTTTAGACAGGAAAACCAAACTTCTAGACCCATAAGCTTTTACGCTTTAATTCTCATGCGAAGTGCACTCTCGTATTTGTGTTTGACATTTGAATTTGTGTTTTCTTCATCCAAAACGGGCAACTGCCACTGGCTTATACAAACTTTTCCCATTTGAGCTTTGAACTTGAGTTTGAGTTTGAACTTATTAAGGAACCGGATCATACCCTTTTCCACCCCAAGGATTGCAACTAAAAATACGCTTTAACGATAGCCACCCTCCTTTAAAAAGGCCATGTTTTTTTAGAGCTTCAAGTGCATACTGTGAGCAAGTAGGGGAGTAGCGACAGGTTGCCGGGGTATAGGGAGAGATAGCGATCTGATAAAATCTGACCAAAAACACGAAGGGCGCTATAAGTATCTTTTTCATGATTTCGATTGAACTGAAAGGCCTATCAGGTTTTTTAATAACTAAATACCTATTCTTCCAATTGAAACAATAATTGTAAAGGAACGAAACCTAAGAAATCTAGTCTAAGAAATACTAAACGTCGTACCTTCCTTACCGTCTTTCAATTGAATGCCCAAATCGGCCAATTGGTCCCTTATTTTATCGGAGGTTGCAAAGTCCTTATTGTCTCGGGCCTCTTTCCGTAATTGGATCAATAGTTCCACGACGCCTGAAAGCTTCTCGGTATCTTGGGCGTTTCCGTTATTATTTTCCAATCCTAAAATCTCGAAAATAAAAGCTTCCAAAAGCTGTTTTAGCGATGCTTTATCGGCAGCGGTAATGCTTTCTTTTCTTTCTTTGATGAGATTGATATGTTTTACGGCTTCAAAAAGGTTGGCAATTAGAATAGGTGTATTGAAATCATCGTTCATGGCATCGTAGCACTGCCGTTTCCATGTTTCTACATCAAAATCGCTATTGTTTCCGGTTTCCAATCCATCAATAACGGCAAATGCATCCATTAGCCGGTTGAATCCCTTTTCTGATGCAAGTAATGCGTCGTTGCTCAAATCTAAAATACTGGTGTAATGGGCCTGCATCATAAAAAACCGAACTACCGAAGGAGAAAAAGGTTTGCTAAGAATATCGTTATCCCCCGTGAAAATTTCTCCCGGCAAGATATTGTTTCCGGTAGATTTCGCCATCTTCTTTCCGTTCATGGTAAGCATGTTCGCATGCATCCAATACCTTACCGGTGACTTTCCGTAGCTCGCTTCTGCCTGTGCGATTTCGCACTCGTGATGTGGAAATTTGAGGTCCATTCCGCCACCGTGAATATCGAAGGTCTCCCCTAGATATTTGGTGCTCATAGCGGTACATTCCAAATGCCAACCGGGAAAACCGTCGCCCCATGGCGAAGGCCATCGCATAATATGCTGTGGCTCGGCTTTTTTCCATAGCGCAAAATCTTGTGGACTTTTTTTCTCGTCTTGCGCCGTAAGTTCCCTGGTATTTGCAATCATGTCTTCCAGCTTGCGGCCGCTCAATTTACCGTAATCGTTGGTTTCATTGAATTTGGCGACATCAAAGTATACCGAGCCATTCGTTCCATAGGCATAGCCTTTTTCAAGAATATCCTTAATAATCTCTATCTGTTCGATGATATGGCCCGTTGCGGTGGGCTCTATACTTGGTGGCAGAAAATTGAATTTTTCAAGAATATTGTGAAAATCGATGGTGTAACGCTGCACCACCTCCATTGGTTCCAGTTTTTCAAGGCGGGCTTTTTTTGCGATTTTATCCTCTCCATCTTCGGCGTCGTCCACTAAATGACCTGCATCGGTGATATTGCGTACATAACGTACTTTATAGCCCAAATGTCTCAAATACCTAAAAATCATATCGAACGACATGAAGGTTCGGCAGTTACCTAGATGCACATTGCTGTACACGGTAGGCCCACATACGTACATGCCGATATGGCCCTCGTTCAGAGGTTCGAATATATCTTTTTTACCGGAAAGGGAATTGTATATTTTTAAGACCTGTTCTTCGTACAGTGGCATATCGCGCTAAAACGATTAGAAATTGGTATCAAGATTGATGTAGTCCAAAAATTCGCGGCGTACGGCCTCATCTTTAAATTTACCACCATACTCAGCGGTTACCGTACTGCTCTCGATATCTCGAATGCCCCGAGAGTTCACACAGAGGTGTTTGGCATCGATAACGCAAGCCACGTCTTCGGTATTCAGAACATTTTGTAATTCCCTTACGATTTGAATATTCAATCGTTCCTGTACTTGTGGTCTTTTGGCAAAATAGTCGACGATACGATTCATTTTGGAGAGCCCTACAACGGTTCCGCCAGAAATATAGGCGATATGCGCCCTGCCTACAATGGGCAGTAAATGGTGTTCACAGGTAGAATATAGGGTGATGTTCTTTTCCACCAACATTTCACCGTATTTATATTTATTCTTGAAGGTCGATGATTTGGGTTTGCGTTCAGGACTCAGCCCTCCAAAAATCTCTTTAACGAACATTTTGGCTACCCTATCAGGCGTACCTTTTAAACTGTCGTCATCAAGATCAAGACCTAAGGTGAGCATCACCTCGCGTATATTTTCCCGAATACGTTCAATTTTTTCGTCATCGTTCAAAACGAATGCGTCATCGCGCAGGGGCGTATTTTCCGATGTGGAAATATGGTCTTTTCCCATCTCTTCAAATTGCTTTTCCAATGTGCTGTCCATTTTCATCTGCTAAAATCTATAGACTTTTTATGGTCATTTAGTTTCCAGTTTTGGTAGAAGTATGCAAATCAACATGAAATGAAACTCTTTTGGGCCGAAAATTAATACGGTGCCGTGCATGCCATTACCAACGGAAACGAAGCGCAAAGATATACATAATATGGCACTTTATGCCCGATATATCGTTATACACAACATAAATTGGTGTTAAGGAAAATCACTGCTTATTTTTACGCTACCCAAAGTTTAACCTACTTATGAACCGCTTTCAACCCCTTTTCGGTTTGCTTTTTATTTTGGGAATCACTGTCGCTACCGCACAGGTTTCCCCAGATTGTGGTAATGCCGTGCCTATTTGTAACAATACCCCTGTAAATGGCGGTACGATGGGTCTCGGCATCGATGATTTTAATGGTGCCGCCGCTAGTGGATGTTTAGAGGAAGCCCTTAGTGGCACTATCGAATCGAATTCTGCTTGGTACCGATTTCGAACCGGTGCTGCAGGTCAATTGGGTTTTAATATCGGTATCGATACTTCTGAAGATTGGGATTTTGCCCTGTACAGAACAAGTGACTGTAACAATTTAGGCGAACCTGTCCGTTGTAATTTTTTTGACAACCAAGACGGTAATTCTTTTATCGGGGTCGGTGAAGATCCTTCCGGTACTACGGGAAATGTGCAATACGAAGATTGGCTGCAGGTCGAGCCCGGAGAGGATTATTACTTGCTTATCAATAATTTCAGCAACAACAATTCCGGATTTTCTATCCAGTTCTCGGGGCATATTTTTATAACCAATCCTTTTGACGCTCTCGATTGTTCCATTATCAATAATCTACTGGGGCCGCCTGTATCGGCTTGTGAAGGCGACACCATTACACTCGATGCCACTTCTGCAAATGCGACCCAATACAGTTGGTTTTCGGATTCGGGAAGCGGTTTCAGCCCAATCGTTGGCGAAAATGACCCGACACTTCAAGTGACGACATCCTCCTTGTACCGCGTTGAGGTTGTTCGCCCCATGGGAAACATTATCAGTGAGGTACAGGTAGCGTTTTCCGCGATGCCGTTTGCAAACCCTATTTCAGATGATGCCTCGTGTACCGGGTTGGAAACCTACGACCTTTCACAAAAAGATAGCGAAGTATTGGGTGCGCAAAGTCCCAACGACTTTTTAGTAGGCTATTACGGTACGTTCGACGATGCTGCCAATGGAGAAAATATTCTTTTGAAGGAGTATGAAACCCAATCGGGGTCGCAGACAATTTATGTAAGGTTGACCTCCATTAATAATCCGAGGTGTTTTGATGTCTCGCAAAGTTTCCGATTGATAAATTTGGAAACCCCTGACCTTGATTTTCCGTCCGAGGCTTATTTATGTGAAGCAGATTCGGGAGTTACCATCGGAGAGACCGAACCTGACGCCAATTATAACTATTCATGGGATACTGGGGAAATCTCCCCTAGCATTGTTGTTTCCGCAGCAGGAAATTATACTGTAACGGTCACAAATACCCAATCTGGTCTGAGCTGTATTGAAACGAGAACCGTTATCGTCACTATTTCAAACCCCCCGCAGATAACCGATATCGAAATCGAAGACCTTCAAAACAATAACAGCATTACGGTCATTACCGAAATCCCTAATGATTTTGAATTCCGATTGGACGATGGCCCGTTTCAAAGCGGAAACAATTTTCACAACGTATTGCCTGGGCTACATTCCGTAACGGTCAATGACCCTAATGGATGCGGTTCTGTTTCCGAAGATATCATCGTTGTCGGTTTCCCAAAATTCTTTACTCCGAATGGTGACGGTGTTAATGACAACTGGTATATTGAAGGGGTAGATACTCTCGATTCTCCTATTGTATCAATATACAATCGTTTTGGTAAGCTTTTGGTGCAACTAGATCCAAATAGTATCGGATGGACTGGTCTCATAAATGGTAAGCCCTTACCGGAGACCGATTATTGGTTCAAACTCACATATACAGATGTTGATGGACAAATGGTGACGGCTAAATATATCAATAATCACTTCTCGCTTAAGCGATAATTGCTCGAAATTTAAATGCTAGATCCTTGGAGAAAGTCCATTTGTGGAATTAGGATTTAAAGTATCGGTATTCAATTTCATATAGAACCTTAAAAAACCAAAGTATCGTTTCATATTTCGAACTCTTAGCGGTAGAGCTATCGACCAATAGTCATTGCCAAAGGCCAGTTTTTAACAATTCATCGATAAACCGCCCATTTCTTACGATAAAACATACTAAAAAAGTCTTGAAAGAGTTATAGACTAGTATATTCTTAGCCTCACATCCTATGCGACTTTTTTGCGCTTTATGTTGTGTATTCTTTTTTTATTCGGGAATACTTGCACAAAACTCTCCAGATTGCCGAACTGCCATTCCCGTCTGTGCCGATGCACCAATAATGGGTTTTGCGGATGGTAATGGCGATATCGATGATTTTGATCCTGAAGTAATAACGGAAACGGGATGTTTGGAAAAGGGAAGTGTAAGTAATGCCAACATCGAGAACAACACCTCTTGGTTCGTTTTTCGGGCAGGTACCGGAGGTCAGGTGGGTTTCGATATTGAAGCATTACCTGTTAATGGTTCCGGTACGCCGACTGCCGAATGGGATTTTGCAGTATATGGCCCCGACGTTGATTGTACTGGTATCAGTACTGGTGCAATACAGCCTATTCGATGTAATTATGAGGTAAATAGCACCCGTTTTACCGGTCTAGGCGTTAATCCCGAAGACGGTCAGACCGGGGTTCCTTCCACGACCCAAAACCTGAATACCTATGATGAATGGTTAGATGTAGAACCGGGTCAAATCTATTACATCCTCATCAATAATTTCAATACGAATTTTGACGGCGACGCCGAACATTTTATGCTGACCTTTACCGGGAACTCAGTCGATGAAGACCAAAATAATGCTCTGGACTGCACCTTGCGCGATGAGTTTTTAGGTTTGGATATTATTGCTTGCGAAGACGATCCCGATATTACGTTGAGTGCTTTGAACTCACCCGCTGGTCCCGATATTCAAAATGTTGCGTGGTCTGTGGATTATGATGACGACGGCACTATTGATGCTCCATTGGGTTCCGGACCCTCAGCAACTCAAATTACCGTATCCAGCCCGAATTCCGGTCGTTATTTTGTAGATATTACAACAAGTTTTGGAAATGTAACCGATGATATTTTGATTACATATTATGGAATTCCTGTTTTGGATAGGGTGGAACAATTGAATACAAACCTGTCTTTGGATCCTGATATGAACAACATCGAAATTATTGTTGATGGTAACGGTGACTATGAATATGCCATCAACGGCGGCGAGTTTCAAGACGATCCAATTTTCAATGACGTTCCTCCCGGTGAAAATACCGTGGTCATAAACGATAAAAATGGCTGTGGCATCACAGAACCTATTCCATTTACCGTGCTAGGCTATCCCAAATTTTTTACTCCTAATGGAGACGGTGCTAACGATACTTGGAATATTAAAGGTATTGAAACCCTATCCAACCCTGTAGTTCACATTTTTGACCGCTATGGTAAGCTCTTGGCGCAGTTAGATGTAAATACAGATTGGGATGGAACTTTAAATGGCAGACTGCTGCCTTCTTCAAATTATTGGTTCCGTTTTAAGTATGATGAACCCGAAGACGGTACGCTGGTCGCCAAATGTACCAGAACTTATTTTACCTTAAAAAGGTAAAAGTCCCGAATCCGGGACTTTTCTATATTCAAATATTTTAAAATAGCTTCTTAAAAATTCAAGGTATATCCTAACGTTACATTCGTATTTATTCTGTTGAGTACCGCTGGTGAATTGATTCCGGTATCGAAGAAATACTGAAGTACGTCTTGTTCGGTGCGGTTTACCGCAAGGTCAAGTCTGCTGCCACCGAAATTGATACCGATACCGCCAGAAATTCCATAGAGGTCGCCAATTATGTTTCCATCTTCATAAGGACTCTGCTCATATCGATACCCACCCCTAAGGCTAATGCGTTTGATGCGATATTCACCGCCTACCCTGAAAGAGGATACCGCACCTAAGGTTTCGGAAATGAATGCATTCTCATCGGCAAAAGCGGCATCGCTAGAAGGTCTCAATTCTGCCTGTGACATGTCTTGATATCCATAATCAAAACTTAATAAGCCATTTTGGCCAAAGACGGCAGCGATACTACCGGTAAGTTTTCCGGGAGTTTTTATCTGGTAATCAAAGATATTGATGTCGTTAAAATCGAAAAAGTCAAAACTTTCGTCCTTATTTGGGAAGTTGGAGTCAATTCCTTGGGAGAACGCATCGCTTAGGCGATACCACGTAGGCGACTGATAACTTCCGCCAAGGCGCAGAAAGTTGTTCAGTTTTGCAATCGCACCTACACTTAGCGAGAATCCTGTGCCTTCAGTATTTAAAAGATTGTCAAAGAAAATCGTTCTTTGCTCTCCATCGGAATCAGTGAAGTCTTCCCGATATTGATTCACTCTATCGTATAAAACGGTATGGAAGTTTAAAGACGCCCCAAAGTAGAGGTTATCACCATATTGAGTGGCCGCATTTACTGTAAATTTACTGTTATAGCCAGCGACGGTCTGTCGAAAACTCTGGTCTACCGATGTGTAGTCGGCATTCGAAAAATAAGCGGTGTTGTCATCTTCATCGACTACAGGTTCGATAATACCGGCCTGAAAGCCCAGAAAGGCTTGTTGGCCCGCAAAACCCAAGCTATTGGTTGCTCCAATATCCAAATAAGCGTCGCCTACAGTCTCGTTTTCCTGTAATTTCAGGGGTTGTAAGCGAATACCATCGGCAAAATCGAGAAAATAGTTATCCACGCCTTCATTGCTTCTTCCCGAAATATTCAAGCGGTCGTCAAAATTACGTACAACGTCGTAGTTCACCGCCAAGGATAATTTTTTCCAATTTGAATCGGGGTCGGTTGTTTTAAAGACAATACTACCTCCGATTTGATTGAGGTCGGCATAAGTGTCATCCGACCTTGTCAGCACATTGGAATAATCGACCTCGGTACTACGATTCGATAGGGTGCCCGAAAACGTAAAAAGGCTATTATTAAAAACCGCACTACCTGCTGGGTTAATGTTGAGCGAAGACAAGTCACCACCAAGGGCACCAAATGCTCCGCCCATACTTTGAAAACGTGCGGTACCTTGAAGGTCTTCCGTACTGTATCGCAATACATCATCTATATTTTGGGCACTGGTAACTGCGCACGCCAAAAGCCCTATGAAAGTTAAATATCTTTTCATTTCTAGCATTTTAAAGTAAGTTATTGCTGATTTTGGGATTAGTTTCGTCGTCCGCCACTTCTACCTCCGCCGGATGATCTTCCGGAAGATCTCGATGCGCCTCCTGAACTTCTATAGCTGCCGGAACTTCTAGAACTACTACCCGAGCTTCTATAGCTTCTTCCGCTACTTCTACTGCTTCCGGATGAACGGTAACTACTCCTACTAGGCGCGGAGCTTCGATAGGATTGATTGCTTCTTGAGCTTGAACCTCTGTTGTATGTATTACCGCTACTTCTTGTTCTAGAACCTGAACTTCTGTATGCAGAACTCCGCTGGGCAGAACTGGACCCACTTCGGTAAGTACTGCTCCTTGGTGAACTACTACGATAGGCCTGATTGCTTCTTGATGAGCTGTTATATCTCGGTGTGGCCCTTGTACTCCTACTTGTTCTGTACGAACGGTTCTGGTCTACACCGACTGTTCTTCTTGAAGCTGAACTACCACTTCGATTGGTTCTGTAGTTTCGGGAGCTTCTTGAGGCCGTACTTCGGCCGACCCCAGATCGGGAACTGTTGGATGCATATCTTGAACTGGCCCTATTTCTATTGTAATTCGATCGACCTCTTAGTGCGGCATTGCGAGAACTATTGCCCGCTATAGCATTGGTGTTACGGGTATACCCTCTTCGGGATTGGTTGTATGCATAATTTCGCCTACCGTAGCCAAAGTTATTGAAGCCGTTATAGTATCCGTACGGTGGGCACCATGTTCCATAGCCTCCCCAGCCCCAGTTGTTCCAGCCCCAGCCGCCGCCCCAACCGAAGCCACCGCCCCAGCCCCAACGGTTCCAGCGATTCCATCCCCAAGGGTTGTTCCAGCCCCAGCCGAAGCCAGCTCCACCCCAACCCCAGTTGTTCCATAACCAAGGGGAACCCCAACCGAAGCCTCCGCCCCAGTTGTTATCGTAGATATTGATGTTGACATCTGTCGTATTATCGCCCCAACCGGCGTAACCGGCGTAATCGTTATTGTTGTCGTAATAGTCGATTAAACTTTCGGATTGGATACTATCGTTTTGTACCCCACTGGAATAGGAGTCGATATCGGTAAATATCTCACCTTCCAATAAATCGTCAAACTGATCCGCTTGTTGACCAAAGTAGTTGGTATACGTATCATCTTGCTTTTCTTGTTTTCGCTGGGGAGCCCTTTCCACGCGTTCAACATTCACCTGGTCATTTTCAGCGTAAATACCGTCATTATCGTAATAAGATGCCGATTGGTATGAACCACACGATGCCAGTACAAGACCCGAAAGGGCAAGAAGGCCCGGGATACGAATTTTAACAAGGGGTAGCGAATATATCATGATTGCAAATTTTATTGTTGAACATAGTAAAAATAAGTAGTTTTACCCAGTTATTTTGCTAACATAGTCACAAGTTCTGTGCCAAACTAAACATAATGGGTAAAAAATTGACCAAGCGTAAAGATGATTATTCCAAATGGTACAACGAGCTTGTAACTGGTGCCGATTTGGCCGAAAACTCAGGAGTTCGTGGCTGTATGGTCATTAAGCCTTACGGTTTTGCCATATGGGAAAAAATGCAGGCCGGGCTTGATAAGATGTTCAAGGAAACCGGACATGAGAATGCCTATTTTCCGTTGTTTATCCCCAAGTCTTATTTGAGCAAAGAGGCCAGTCATGTTGAAGGTTTTGCCAAGGAGTGTGCCGTGGTTACACATTACCGTTTGAAAAATGACGAAGATGGTAAAGGAATAGTAGTAGACCCGGAAGCAAAGCTAGAAGAGGAACTTATCGTGCGACCTACCTCGGAGACCATTATTTGGGATACCTACCGAAGATGGATACAATCATATCGAGATTTACCTTTACTTATCAACCAATGGGCCAATGTCGTACGCTGGGAAATGCGTACGCGCCTGTTTCTGCGTACCGCCGAGTTTCTCTGGCAGGAGGGACATACAGCCCACGCTACTGAACGGGAAGCCGTTGAAGAGGCCGAGAAAATAATGCATCTTTATGCCGATTTCGCGGAAAATCATATGGCGATGCCAGTTATCAAAGGAATCAAGACCGAAAGCGAGCGTTTTGCAGGTGCTATCGAAACCTATTGTATCGAAGCCTTGATGCAAGATGGCAAGGCATTACAGGCAGGTACTTCCCACTTTTTGGGCCAGAACTTTGCAAAGGCGTTCGATGTTAAATTTGCTACAAAAGAAGGAAAGCAAGAATATGTTTGGGCAACTTCGTGGGGCGTTTCCACACGATTGATGGGTGCCCTCATTATGACACATAGTGACGATAATGGGCTGGTACTACCCCCGAAATTGGCTCCGATTCAAGTAGTTATTGTCCCTATTTATAAGGGTACCGATCAATTGGATGTCATAGCCGAAAAGGTCGACCCATTGGTAAAAGAATTGAGGTCAAAAGGAATTTCGGTAAAGTTCGATAGCAGGGATACGCATAAACCCGGGTTCAAATTCAATGAGTACGAACTGAAAGGTGTACCTGTGCGTTTGGCCATCGGCCAGCGTGATCTGGAAAACGGTACATATGAAGTTGCGCGTCGCGATACGTTACAGAAGGAAACTGTGCCTATGGATGATGTGGTTTCGAAAATCGAATTCCTATTAGAGGATATTCAAAAAAATATTTATAAAAAAGCGATAAATTTTAGGGAGCAACATATTACACAAGTTGATTCCTACGACGAATTCAAGGCAATACTCGAAGAAAAGGGAGGTTTTATTTCTGCTCATTGGGATGGAACTATCGAAACCGAAGACCGAATAAAAGAGGAGACCAAGGCAACGATCCGCTGCATACCTATTGACGCTAAAAACGAGACCGGAAACTGTATAGTTACAAACAACCCATCAAGCAGAAGGGTACTCTTCGCAAAGGCCTATTAAAAAATAATATTCAGTTGTTGCGATAGTAAAAAATAATTGTATTTTTGCATCCGCAATTCAAGTACGATTTCAGGAATTGAAAGTAGCTTCCGGAAGGTTTTACAGTTCATATTTTTGATTTAGTACATACATATTGGCCCGTTCGTCTAGGGGTTAGGACGCCAGGTTTTCATCCTGGTAACAGGGGTTCGATTCCCCTACGGGCTACAAGTGAAATACGAGGGTAGAGGTACGATTTTCGATTTTAGTACATTTTATAATGTCTATGAGAAAAGTCAAGATTCGTACGGCTAAAATTGTATTTTAAATATTATTCGGCCCGTTCGTCTAGGGGTTAGGACGCCAGGTTTTCATCCTGGTAACAGGGGTTCGATTCCCCTACGGGCTACAAATGAATTACGAAGTCCGATTTACGAGTTACGATTTCAAGTTGTCAAAAACGTAGCTTTTGAGAAAAAATATCTCAAATTTGGGAAAATAAAAAATTAGAAATATTATGAGTCCGGTACGACAGTAACTAATCGTAAATCGTACCTCTAAAATCACAAATCAAAATATGGCAAATCACAAGTCGGCATTAAAAAGAATCAGAAGAAACGAAGCGGTACGTCTTCGTAACCGCTACCAGCACAAAACAACCCGTAACGCAATAAAAAAATTACGTGGTGAAGAGAAGAAAAAAGATGCTGAGGCCTTATTACCTAGTGTTGTAAGTATGATCGATAGATTGGCGAAACGAAATATTATTCATGATAATAAAGCGGCCAATTTAAAAAGTAAATTGGCAAAGCACGTTGCTGCCTTGTAAGATTAAGTCTATACAGAAAACTAAAATGCCCCGATTTTTAAAAATCGGGGCATTTTTATTCGCATTTGCGGATGTAAAATCTATTTAGAAAACCTTTTCTTCATTCGTATGAAACCTATAATAAAGCAACTGTAACTAATAATTATAAGTAATAAATGAATTCTTTTTACAAGTGGTGGAGACACTAATCCATCCATTGTATGGACATATCTTATAACTTTGATAGGAAGATATCCCACGTAGAAAATTAACAATCCAACGCTGAGCCAGAATAGAATATCTTCTTTGAATGCAAAATCCTTTTGTAAGGAAAAGAATTTTTTAAAATATAAAATCAAACAATAAATTAATATTAAGCCACCGAAAACATAACCATAGACTTGCGGTATCATATTGAAATTCTGAATAAATGAATTAATCATACTTACCACTAAGAAAAGTATAGCTCCCCAATAAATTATTTTTCTACTTATCTTAATTTCGAAATGAGACCAGAAAATATAATAGAAATACAAATAAAAAATTATCGTATAGACGTTAAAAATCAACCAGTTGTAGTCTGAATAAACTTCATTTGAAATCAACCTAAATTCCTCATAGTTTCTAATAATTCTTCCCAAAAGCTCATTTAAAAAAGTATAAATGAAAATTATTGGCAAGTACTTGAGCTTCGAATCAAAATATTTAGGATACTTATATAATGATAACAATAATGTTACGCCATAAATCGGTATATAAGAATTTTGTAAAAAAATATCAAAATTCTCCAAAACAGATAATTTCAAATTTAAGTATAAGAGTAAAATTCAACACGCATTTTTATGGGTGAGAGCTTCCTTCATTTTTAGTCGTACTTCTGGCAGCAAACATCAAAGCCGCACTTGAAGGCGATAAGAACCCGGGTAACAAAGAAGCTTCACTTTTCGGTTCGATCCGTTCTTCGTCACCCCTTTTTTGAAACTCATTATTTAAGAGTACGATTCTGCGCTTACCATCGACACTGTCTTCGGTATAGAATATATAATCTTGACCATCTCTATTTACGGTCGGCGACATCATGATTGAGTTTTGTCGCGGATGCAATACAGGTTCCCCGTCCTCAAACTTTTGTTCGTTGGCATAGTTGGCAAAGTAAAACCGCATCGTAGTAAGTTTTTCTCCAGAAAGTTTAGCCTCGTTCTCGATGTAGGCCAAATATTTTTTTAAATCTTCATATTCATATGAAACGTACCGTGCGACTTTAAATTTACCACGATTTGCATCAGCATTGTTTTCACCGGTTTGGTTTTGATTTTGCTGCTTTTGTTGCTGTTTACCATCTTTCTCTCGATCGATGGAGTCTTCATAATCTTGGATGATACCTGCACGCCGGTCTTCATAATTACCATAAAGTGTTCGCGCCTTATCTGGAAAAATTATTCCATTATCATATTTTTCATCCGCAACGGGACAATCACAATCGAGGATTTCCGGTTTTTTATCATCTACTCCGCAACTGTAGACGAAGACCAGTAGAAATAAGACAATACTTTTACATACGATTTTTTGTGCATTTTTCATGACATAAGTGTTTTTAGGTTGTTCTAGATTCTATTTGCAAAGTCTTGGGGAAGAGAATATTTGCACCCTAAAGATATTTGAAAATACCGATACTTCAATCTTATTTTAATGAATTCATGCACATTTCTCTAAATAGAAATGAGATTTTTCTGTAGAACTACAGTAATAATCCGTTCTTGTTATTTAAAGGCATCTGGAGAAATATGGAATAAAAAAGCCCCAAAAACCAATTGTGAATTGGAATTTGGGACCTGCCAGCCTGTAGGCTGGTTTGACTTTTATCAGAATTTACCGCTTGGCCAGAGAGAGATTATTGGTTCATCGTCAACAAGAACTCTTCATTGTTTTTGGTCTGTTTGATACGTTGTTCTATGAATTCCATCGCCTCCACCGGGTTCATATCCGCTAGGTATTTACGTAGAATCCACATACGCTGAATTGTATTATCATCTAACAAAAGATCATCGCGACGTGTACTTGATGAAGTCAGATCGATGGCAGGGAAAATTCTACGGTTCGAAATCTTACGATCCAATTGTAGTTCCATGTTACCCGTTCCTTTGAATTCTTCAAAAATAACTTCGTCCATTTTAGATCCGGTTTCGGTTAAAGCAGTGGCAATAATAGTAAGCGATCCGCCACCCTCAATATTACGTGCAGCACCGAAGAAGCGCTTTGGTTTATGTAATGCATTGGCATCGACACCTCCGCTTAACACTTTTCCGGAAGCGGGTTGAACCGTATTATAGGCCCTTGCCAAACGCGTAATGGAATCTAATAGTATCACAACATCATGACCACATTCTACCAAACGTTTTGCTTTTTCAAGAACGATATTTGCTACACGAACATGTTCGGTGGCTTCTTTATCGAAAGTTGATGCTACTACTTCGCCACGAACGTTGCGCTGCATATCGGTAACCTCTTCGGGGCGTTCGTCGATCAGAAGAACAATTTGATATACTTCAGGGTGGTTGGCCGCAATTGCATTGGCAACAGCTTTCAACAACATCGTTTTACCTGTTTTCGGTTGTGAAACAATCATACCCCTTTGGCCTTTTCCGATAGGTGAGAATAAATCGATGATTCGTGTCGAAATATTGCTTTGACGGTCGGCAATGTTAAATTTTTCCTGAGGGAAAAGCGGGGTCAAATGCTCAAAGGAAACTCGGTCTCTAACGATTTGCGGATCGATTCCGTTGATTTTGTTCACTTTAATCAGGGGAAAATACTTTTCTCCCTCTTTTGGTGGGCGCACATTGCCCAGTACGGTATCGCCGGTCTTTAAGCCGAATAAGCGAATCTGTGATTGAGATACATAAATATCATCTGGCGATGATAAATAATTATAGTCCGAAGAGCGAAGAAATCCGTAACCATCTTGCATAATATCGAGCACACCTTCACTTTCGATTATGCTATCGAACTCAAATTCGGGTTCCTTGTAACGGTTCTTTAAATCTTTGTCAAAATTACTTTTGTCATGGCTGCTTTTTTGATGACGGCTGTTCTTGTTATTACCGTTGTTCTGGTTTCTATGGCCTTGGTTGTTTTTTTGTTCTTTTTTAGCCGTTCCAGAATTTGTTTTTTGTGGTCTGGGCCTCGGCTTTTTGATTTCCGATTCGACTTTTTCAATTTTATCCGGCGAAGTTTTGGCTGTTTCTTTTTCGGTCTTTTGGGCTGTAGCTTTGGCCCTTGGAGCTCTAGGTCTAGGCTTCGGCTTTGGTTTGCTTTCTGTTTCCGTTTTTGTTGAGGTCACTTCGGCCACTGCCTTTGGGTTAGAAGCTTGTACATCTAGAATTTGGTACACAAGATCCAATTTCTTTTGGGTCTTGTATTTGGGTACGTTAAGTCCTTTAGCTATTTCCTGAAGTTCAGGCAGCTTTTTTGCTTTTAAATCTGAAATCTCGAACATTAAGTATAGTATAAATTATAAGTCTTTGTAAATTGAAAGAAGTGTTTTGTTATTTGGGTACTACTTGGGATAGATTTCCCTTTGGGTAAGTGCTAGAATTAATAACGAAACAATATTACAAATTATTTTCTACACGACATCGTTTTTTTGTAAAAAGACCAGTATTTTTGTAGTCTGAAATGTCATACACGCAATGATTCAAAGAATACAGACCGTTTATTTGCTCGTAGTAATCCTTGTTTCAGGAATATTGCCTTTTTGGGTCAACTTGTGGTCCGACACTAATGGTAATGAAATTTTCGCGGAGAACGACATATTTATTTCCGTAGCTTTTTATGTCTCTGCCTTATTAGCTTTGGTCGCTATGGTTATTTTCAAAAATAGAAAAAATCAATTTGTAGTAAACAGATTGAACCTCATATTAAACCTTTTTTTACTAGGATTTTTCGTTTACCGCTCACTAAATCTATCTGGAGAGACCTTGGTCTCGGAGAAGGGTATTGGGATGCTGATTCCTGTATTTTCTATCGTTTTTTTGGTCCTGGCCAACAGGGCCATTAAGAAGGATGAAGATCTCGTAAAATCTGTTGACCGTTTACGATAGACCTAACATCTTAGTAGTATTAGTGCGTCAAACCCGGGTTAGTTACCCGGGTTTTTGCATTTTACTTCGCTACTATTTAGCCCATTGGCATTTAATGTTGGCTTTAAAGCAATTTTAACGGATTGAAATTATTTTTAAATGTAATTTTAATAAACATTATAAATTTATGAAAAAGATACTACGCGCTGTTCTAGCCGGTTGGGGCGCAAAAAAAATAGGTGGTGGAAAGTGTGGCTGCTTCGGCGTAATAATAGTCTTTATTATTCTCTATTGGTTGTCGGGTTACGTAATAAACTAAATCAACGAATTATAAATTTCAATTTTGCTCAATAGGAATGTTGATATTAGTTACGTTCACGCCACGTCATAAAAGGCTTTACAAGTAGAGCAATCAGTGATTTTATTTTTCTATCGGTAAATGGAAAGAAATCTCCGTTAACTTTAGGAAGCGTTGTATAGATTCTCTTTTCTTAAACGGCCTCATAGGCTTTTTAACGCTTTCCTAATTCGACAACTTCCAAATCTTTAATATCACTTCCATCAATTTTAAAACGAAGCATCGTACGAACTTGATGAAAACCGTGCTTGCCACATGCACCAGGGTTCATATGTAACACCCCAAGTTTTTTGTCCGACATTACTTTTAGAATATGGGAATGGCCGCAGATAAATAATTTTGGCGGGTTTTCTTGAATCTCTTTTCTTGTTCTCGAATTGTATTTTGGGGGATACCCCCCGATATGGGTCATTAGCACATCAACGCCTTCGCAATAAAAACGATTGTTTAGGGGGAATTCCTTTTGAATAATATAATCGTCTATATTACCGTAAACTGCCCGCAAGGGTTTAATTTTCCGAAGGGCATCTGTAACGACAAGACTTCCGATATCGCCGGCATGCCAGATTTCATCCGCTTGACGCGCGTACTTTAGAATAGCTTCATCAATGTGGGAGTGTGTATCGGAAAGGAGCAAGATTCTGGTCATTCTTTTTCGGGTTTCTGGTTTCTATGGTTTCAAGTTTCTGGTTCTTTTAAAAAGTTTAGGGGTTTCCTTTATTAGGATGGTATGCGAAGCAAGAGTGTATTTAACTTGAAGCCTGAAACAACAGAAACCTGAAACATTTTTTTTAGTGACAAACATCGAACACCCAGCACCGAGCATCCCATCAATCTTCATTATCTTTGAAACTTCACAAAACTAACATATCCTCTTGAGATATTTCGTTCAATTTTCATACTTCGGTCAGGCGTATCACGGCTGGCAAAATCAGCCCAACGCGATTACGGTGCAGCAAGTTTTGGAAGAAGCTTTCTCCAAACTTTTAAGACTGCCGATTGCTTTGGCAGGTGCCGGGCGAACCGATACCGGCGTGCATGCCAAGCAGATGTTCGCCCATTTTAATACCGATGAAATTAAAGATATTAATGATTTGGTCTATCGATTGAATGCCTTGCTACCGGAAGCTATCGCCGTTCAAACTATTTTTGAGGTTTCCGATGAGGTACATGCCCGTTTTGATGCCGTCGAACGCACTTACGAATATTGGATAGTTCAAGAGAAAAATCCTTTTTATTCCGATTTTGCGTACTACGTAAAACATCCTTTAAATGTCGAAGCCATGAATCAGGCGGCCGCTATATTGCTACAATTTGAAGATTTTGAATGCTTTTCGAAGTCTAATACTAATGTTAAGACCCATCGATGCGCAATTAAAGAAGTAATTTGGGAAAAAAAAGAGGACAAACTAGTTTTTACGATTACGGCGAATCGCTTTTTACGTAACATGGTGCGGGCCATTGTAGGTACACTGTTAGAGGTCGGTACCGGAAAATTGAAAACAGATGATGTTAAATCGATCATAAATAGTAAAGACAGGGGTAAAGCCGGTCCGTCAGTGCCGGCAAAAGGATTATATTTGACTGCTGTTCACTACCCCGAAAATACTACCAAAAAACATGGATAAAGATTCCGGAAAAGCATTTGATACAAGACTCTTCAAGCGTTTGCTTGACCATACCCGGCCATATCGGTTAACTTTCTACGGGGTCGCGCTTGCTGCGGTCTTGCTTTCGGCATTTGCAGTAATGACCCCGATTATCGTAGAACAGATAATTGACGATGCGATAAAAAAGAGCAACCAAGAAAAACTGTTGTTTCTAACGCTGGCTTTAGGGGGGGTGCTTTTGGGGCAAGTTATCAGCCAACTAGGCTTTAACTATTACGCTAACTGGTTAGGCGAGTCCGTAATCAAAGATATTCGGATAAACCTCTTTCAGCATATGTTGGGGTTCCGCATGAAGTATTTTGATAGCTCATCTCTAGGAGTACTCGTTACCCGTGCAGTGGCCGATATGCAGCGCATAGGTGAAATATTTAGCCAAGGTTTTTTCGTTATCGTTGCTGATTTGTTAAAAATGCTGGTCGCAGCTGCGGTTATGTTAGTTCTCAATTGGCGATTGGCACTTATCGTTTTTGCGATACTTCCGGTTATCTTGTATGCCACACGCTTGTTCCAAAAGGCGATGAAGGTCGCGTTTACCGAGGTGAGGGCGCAAGTGTCGAATCTCAACTCTTTTGTACAAGAACGTATTACGGGCATGAAAATCGTTCAGCTCTTTACCCGTGAAAAAATAGAAAGTAATAAGTTTAGGGATATTAATGAGAAACACCAGAATGCTTGGTTGAAAACAGTTTGGTACAACTCCATTTTTTTTCCGATTGCCGAAATCGTCTCTTCCATTGCGGTGGGCCTAATTGTGTGGTACGGCGGACTTCAAAACGTATCGAATTTGGCACTTGAGGAATTCGGTACCATATTCGCCTTCATTCTTCTTATCGATATGCTCTTCCGCCCGCTGCGGCAGATTGCAGATAAGTTCAATACGCTTCAGATGGGCATGGTCGCCGCCAATCGGGTATTTAAGATATTGGACACCCAAAGCAATATACAAGATGTAGGTACTGTTGTTAAAGATGATGTAAATGGTGATATAAAGTTTTCGGCCGTACGTTTCGGGTATCTTGAGGATGAGGAAGTGCTGCACGGCATCGATTTTGAAGTCAAGGCAGGGCAGACCGTTGCTATCGTAGGTGCTACAGGGGCAGGTAAATCAACCATAATCAATCTGCTGAACCGTTTTTACGAAATCAATTCGGGAAGCATTCTGGTAGATGGCATCGATATCAAAGATTTTAAATTGACTTCTTTGCGTTCGCAAATTGCGGTTGTGCTGCAAGATGTTTTTCTTTTTGCCGATACGATTGCGAACAATATCTCTTTAAAAGATCCTTCCATTACTTTGAAAACTATTGAAAATGCCGCAAAGCAAATTGGTGTAGACGAATTTATTACCAGTCTTCCCGGTGGCTACCAATACAACGTAAAAGAACGCGGTACCATGCTATCGAGCGGGCAACGCCAATTGATCGCCTTTCTACGGGCGTATGTTAGCAACCCTAGTATTTTGGTTCTTGACGAGGCTACATCGTCAGTAGATACGTATTCCGAACAATTGATACAAAGCGCTACGGACAAAATAACCGAAGGGCGTACTTCAATCATTATCGCCCATCGTTTGGCGACCATTAAAAAGGCCGATAAGATTATCGTTATGGATGCGGGTAAAATCGTAGAGACCGGAACCCACAAACAGCTATTAAAACAGGGTGGTTATTACAGTAATCTCTACGAAGCGCAGTTTTTGGCCGAGGAGGTCGCTTAGTGTCAATAGGCCCTAATTAATTAAATCTTCTTTGACCAATTCACCTAATTCGTCCATATCCCTATAATCTACAAAGGCCCCATTTTTGATGTAAGAAATATTTCCGGTTTCCTCACTAACGACCAATGCAAGGGCATCGGTCTTTTCGGTGATTCCGACGGCCGCACGATGACGCAAGCCGAATCGTAAAGGTATATTCCGCTCATTTGAAACGGGAAGAATTACCCGCGTAGCAACGATATAATTATTTTCGATAACGGCCGCCCCATCGTGTAAAGGACTATTCTTATAGAAAATACTTTCGATAATGGGCTTGTTTACCTCGGCGTACATTTTATCTCCGGAAGATTTTATAAAATCAAGGGAGTTATTCCGCTCAATAACAATAATTGCACCTGTTTTTGTTGAACCCATTGCGCTGCAAGCCGTTAAAATTGCCTCTATGTCAGCGCTAGAGCTCATTGCCTCCGACCTTAAGAACTTAAAACGTTTGAGAAACCTTTTTTTGTTCGAGAAATTGGTCGAACCGATCATTAAAAGAAATTTTCTTATTTCTTGCTGAAATACTATGATCAAAGCGATAAGTCCTACTTGCATAAATCCACCTACCATACTACTTATCATTTCCATGCCCAAAAGCTCGGTGAGCTTCCAAAACCCCCAGATAATAACGATACCGATAAAAATATTGATGGCTACCGAACCCCGAACCAATTTATAGATGTAGTACAACAGCACTGCGACGAGTATAATGTCGAGTAGGTCGGTAACCTTAAATTCCAGAAAATTCAGAAAATCCAATTCGGAGGTGTTTTTGTAAATTTAGGAAAAAGTTTAGGAGTTTATGAGTTTGAAAGAAGTTTAGGGGTTTATCCGAAAAATTCAAACGCAAACACAAATATCATATTCAAAAAAGGTTAAAAAAAAGTATACGAGTTTAGAAAAAAATTATTTTTTTTGACTACCGACTACCGACTACCGACTACCGACTACCGACTACCGACTACCGACTACCGACTACCGACTACCGACTACC
>ENA-ORXM01001676-ORXM01001676.1-marine-metagenome-genome-assembly--contig:-NODE-1676-length-29657-cov-4.724307_pt1 | contig 29657 bp, 26 predicted proteins | sample MGYA00237867_ERZ511480 | MGnify/ENA primary metagenome ERZ511480 (study PRJEB26309, sample SAMN06266103) | marine metagenome | isolation source: Algal blade | place: United Kingdom:Sidmouth, United... | reverse complement strand
ATAGACTTTACCAAAGGTTGAGTTGACCCAAGAGATAAAACCTATTTTTCATACTATCTCACTGCAGATAGAAAATATTTTCAACTCATGGCTTTTTTAGAAGAAGAAGCAAATATCACGACGAAGCTGAATGTTTCAAACGGAACTCATGCAGTAGATTATAGTACAAGAATTCCTACTATTTACGGGAAAAAACTTTGAATCCTTACAAATACTGACAATACACCTATTCAAGAAGATTCAGTTATTGTTTCTGCTGGAGGAATAGATATTTCAAATACTACAGAAATTTATAGAGCATATTTTAATGATGATAATTTTATAGAATGAGACAGTAGTGTCTTGTGAAATTTAGATGCAGTAGCACTGTTATGATGAAAAATAAATATAGTTGAGACGTGAGAGATTATTTTTGAAGTGACAGGAGATTGGAACTATACTTCAGAGTCTTCTAAATGTATAGATGAAGAGCTCTTCAGTAATGATAAACTGGAGCAAATTCAAAAATTATATAATGCTTGATATACAAATATAAGTATAGACACAGATGTGAATCTTATATATTATGGAGATGATTCTACTCCGAAACATTATGTATATGCTAAGAAAATCTCAGATTTAAGTGATTTTGATATGAATATTGATATTCAAGCATGAGATAATACTACGTTAAGATTATTTGCTACAGATAAATCTTTAATGAGATGTACTTGATCAAGATGTTGAATAGATAATCGTCCTCCTGCCAATACAAATTCCGAACCATTATTTGTATATAGAATAAAACTTCAGCCAATTTGTGATGGAGCTACAGCATTAAATGATTTGTGGAGTAGAAATTCTTTTACATTTACTGGAAGCTATTACAGGATACTTATGCAATAATTTTGTTTTTAAAATACTCCCTAATATCTAGAGAGTATTTTTTATATTTCAGAGATGTTCTCTAGATACACCTCATTCCCAATCTTTTCATATTGTGAATAATAATGATCAAGAATTTTTCTGAGCTCAGGATTCTTTGCATTATAGTATTTTCCTTCAAAAATAGCATAATCTCATAAGAACTCCCAAGCATCACGTTTATTGAGATAGCAATCTATAAGTTTCTCGTAAGTCGTAAAATACAGTTTTTTATATTTTTCATATATCTCACTTGAGTAATCAATAGATAATCTACTATTTGTAAAAGTTATAATTCACGATGTAAATAATGTTTTTAAGGAAATTATCCCTTATCAATTATAAAAATTTCGATTCGCAAGATTTTGATTTCGATACCAAGATCAACTGTTTCGTTGGCCCCAACGGCATCGGCAAGACCAATGTGCTTGATGCCATTTATCACCTCGCGTTCGGAAAAAGTTATTTCAACCCCGTCTCGACACAGAACATTCGCCATGATGAGGATTTTTTCGTAGTTGAGGGAGAATTCCAAAAAGAAGAGCGCATTGAGAAAATTGTTTGTAGCCTGAAGCGCGGCACAAAAAAAATAATCAAGCGTAACGGAAAAGCATACGACCGTCTTTCTGAGCATATCGGACTATTACCGCTCGTTATCATTTCGCCCTCGGATCGTGACCTTATTATGGAAGGAAGCGATACCCGACGAAAGTTTATAGACGGGGTTATCTCACAATCGGATAAAAAATATTTGCAAGACCTTATTAAGTATAATAAAGTACTCGGGCAGCGCAACGCCTTATTGAAATATTTCGCTGCGAACCGTACTTTCGACAAGGACACACTTTCAGTCTATAACGCTCAATTGGAGGGTTATGGTACGGATATTTTTAACAAACGTGTCGCATTTCTCGATGAATTTATACCTATTTTTAAAGAACAATATATTGCAATTTCGGGGGGAGATGAAGAAGTTTCACTTGCTTACGACAGCAAGTTGTTGCAAGATGATCTTATGTCGCTTTTAGAAAAGAGTATCGATAAAGATAGGGCCTTGCAATATACTTCCGTTGGTATTCATAAAGATGACCTTGGGTTTGAGATTACGGGGCACCCTATCAAAAAATTTGGAAGTCAAGGCCAACAAAAATCCTTTTTGATCGCCCTAAAGTTCGCTCAATTCCATTTTATAAAAGAACAGTCGAAAACTACGCCGATTTTATTGTTGGACGATATTTTCGATAAACTCGATGCGCATCGCGTGGCACATATAGTCGCATTGGTCGACAACGAGAATTTTGGTCAGATATTTATTAGCGATACTCACGCAGAACGCACCGAAGAGGTTGTGAAACAGATACACCAGTCCTATAAGTTGTTCAAATTGTGATTTAAGGTGAGTTAAAGAAAAGTGACAGAAAACTAACGTTTACTTTTTAGCTCTTTATCTCGTTTCCTATTTTAACTTGTTCATTATTAGGTGACATATGAAAAACATAATTCTAATAGTAGTAAGTAGTTTTTTTTTGGGATGTACGAGTAGTATTTCGAGAGAAGAATTAAAAAACCTGAACGGATACTGGGAAATAGGGCAGGTCGTTTTTCCCGATGGGAACACCAAGCAATACAAAATGAATACAAACATCGACTATATTCAGATGGAGAATTTACAAGGCTACCGCAAAAAAGTACAGCCTAGGTTAAACGGCACCTATGAAACCTCTGACGACGCGGAAGTCTTTCTTATTTCTGAACGAGACGGAAGCTTCTACGTGAACTACAAAACCGAACTCAGCGAATGGTCCGAAAAGTTGGTAGCGCTTGATGCTGATTCTTTTTCAGTTATCAACGAAGAAGGTTTACGTTACGAATACAAAAGATTTGAACCTATTTCAATCGCGCAATAATGGCCAAACGTAAAAACGATAATCTGAACATGAGCGAGGCCCTAAAGGAATTCGTAAGGGAAAACCGTCTTCAGAAAGGAATGGATAGGGTCGAAGCACGCGATGCCTGGGTAAGCTTAATGGGTAATGGGGTCAATAACTATACGACGGGTGTCGAACTTCGAGGCAATACCCTTTTCGTTTCACTTTCGTCTTCAGTACTTCGGGAAGAATTGAGCCTCGGAAAATCAAAAATAGTCACCATGCTTAACGAAGAATTGGGCAAAGAATTGGTAAAAAAATTGGTGCTTCGTTAGCTACTTTAGACCGGTCAGGTATCGCCAGCGCCGAGCATAGCATTACTAAAAACCAATAGGCCTGTCAGGTTTCCGAAACCTGACAGGCCTATTCTTAAAACTTAATAAACTTCCCGGCCCGAAAAATGAAATGAGCCCTCAATAGCGGCATTTTCATCACTATCGGATCCGTGTACGGCATTTTCGGCTATATCCGTGGCATACAACTTTCGAATGGTTCCTTCGGCCGCTTCGGCCGGGTTGGTCGCTCCGATAAGGGCACGAAAGTCTTCGACAGCATTGTCCTTTTCCAAAATGGCGGATACGATAGGCCCACGGGTCATAAATTCGACCAATTCACCAAAAAAGGGACGTTCTTTATGGATTGCATAAAATTCTCGAGCATCCCTCTTGCTCAGCTGTGTATATTTCATTGCGACGATTTTGAAGCCGGCAGAAGTGATTTTTGCCAAAATAGCCCCGATATGGCCATTCTCAACGGCATCGGGCTTAATCATCGTAAAAGTTCTGTTCGTTGTCATTTTAAAAATTTTGTGCAAAAATAGGCTTTATTCCATAATCGGCAACTTTTATTGAATTTGTTGCCAAAAACGTAAAGGCAAACCACAGGTAGTATAAATTACGGGCTATTGGTATGTTTTAAAATAGTTTCTTAATAACAGAATCTTTGACTTTGCCATTAAATTGTATCTTTGCGCGCATGAATTTTGAGGCTATCAATGCGGTCAAACAACTACTTTCAGAACCGCAGAAAATCGTAATAGTACCCCATAAGAATCCCGATGGCGATGCCATAGGGTCAACGCTCGCCCTTTGGCATTACCTCAAGAATCAAGGACAAGATGCCACGATTGTTGCTCCTAATGATTATCCGAAATTCTTGAAATGGATGCCCGGTAACGAACATATCCTAAATTTTGAGCGTGAAAATTCACAGTCCAAGAGTAAAATTGAAGCGGCCACTTTGATATTTACACTCGATTTCAACCATCTTGGAAGAGTGGGCCAAATGGAGAAGCATTTACAGGAGGCGACGGTACCTTTTATTATGATCGACCATCACCAGGCGCCATCCGATTATGCCGAGATTATGTATTCTGATGTATCGATGAGTTCGACCTGTGAAATGGTCTATAATTTTATTGCCTATTTAGGCGACAGCGATACAGTGACCAATGAGATGGCCGATTGCTTGTACACGGGTATTATGACCGATACTGGCTCGTTCAAATTCGCGGCGACGACCGCCAAAACGCATCTCGTGGCGGCGGAGCTTATTGATAGAGGGGCCAAGACAACTGAGATACACCACAGGGTCTTCGATACCAATACACCAGGAAGGTTGCAACTTTTGGGTTGTGCCCTAAAGAATATGGTTATTCTTGACCAGTATCGCACGGCATATATTACGTTAAGCCAAGAAGAACTTGATGCGCATGAATTTGAAAAAGGCGATACCGAAGGTTTCGTCAATTATGGCCTTACACTCGAAGGTATTATTTTTGCCATTATTTTTATCGAGAATCGGGAAGAGGGTATCATAAAGATTTCTTTTCGTTCCATCGGAGATTTTTCGGTAAACGAATTTGCAAGAGCGCATTTTGAGGGCGGTGGGCATAATAATGCAGCTGGGGGCAAAAGCGAAAGCTCATTAAAGGATACAACGGATCGTTTCGAAGCCCTCTTGAAAAACTATGAAGACCGATTACAACCGACGATTGAGCAATAAAAGCAAAAAACGGCTTTTGCAAAGTTTAATTCAGACTCTTGATTGTATAAATGGATGCTAAAAATAATGTTAGATTAAATTGTTTTACCGCTCTTTTTTTGGCGGTAACGGTATTGAATTGTGGTGGTCCTGAACCGCGTAGGCCTGTAAAGGTGAAGTCCGGTAGCTTTTTCAAAACATCTGTTGAACGTAGTAAACAACTTTTAGCGAAGGAGGAAATAGTTATTCAAAATATCATAAAGAATGATTCACTAAACGAATATCGCTCTAGTGCAAGTGGTTCTTGGTATTATTACGAGATAAAAAACGATGATGGCGATTATATGCCACAACCGGACGATTTGGTAACAATGACCTACAACATTGTGGGATTCCAGAATGATACCATTTATTCGCAAGAAGATATCGGTACTTTTCAATATAAAGTCGATAAGCAAGAACTCTTTCCGGGGCTTCGAAACAGTGTCAAGTTGCTGCGGGAAGGGGAGAAAGCTACTTTTCTATTTCCCTCTTCTTTGGCCTATGGCTATCATGGAGACAATAACAAGATAGGAATCAACGTTCCCATAAAATCGACAGTCTCCATTTTAAAAATCGAGAAAAATCGGGATAGTATCCAGCAGTGAAGACCAAAAATTTCAAACCCAAAATAAATTTAATTACTTGAACTGATGAGAAACGCATATTTTATTCTATTAACCTTAGCTTTTTTACTTGCAAGCTGTAAAAGTCAATACGCTGAATTAGGCGATGGTATTTTCGCCGACATACAAACTACCGAAGGTGACATTATCGTAAAGTTGGAGTATCGGAAAACACCGGTTACGGTCGCTAATTTTGTTTCATTGGCCGAAGGTGAAAATCCTTTTGTAGCAGATAGTTTAAAGGGAAAGCGGTATTATGACGGCCTCACATTCCATAGGGTTATGAAAGATTTTATGATTCAAGGTGGTGACCCTACGGCCACGGGAAGGGGCAATCCTGGCTACAAGTTTAAAGATGAGTTCAACGATTCGTTGGTACACGACAAAAAAGGGATTTTGTCCATGGCCAATTCCGGCCCTACAACCAATGGCAGTCAGTTTTTCATCACACATAAAGAAACCCCATGGCTCAATGGTAGACATACTGTTTTCGGTAATGTTGTGGAAGGCATCGAAGTGCTCGATTCGATTGCGAATACAGAAGTATCCCAAGACCCGCAGACAAAAGATAAACCTTTGGTCGATGTAGTTATGAACAAAGTAGAGATTGTACGCAACGGCAAGGCTGCTAAGCAATTTGATGCTGTAGAAGTGATGAGCAATTATTTCAAGGAAGAGGAGGCAAAAATAGCGGCCTTTGAGAAAATGAAAAGCGATTTCGCGGCCAATTTACCATCGCAAAAAGAGGAAGCCAAAGAACTCCCATCCGGACTCAAAATGCTGACTATGAAAGAGGGTGACGGTAAAAAACCGAAGGTGGGGCAACAAGTTTTGGTACACTATGCCGGTTATCTTGAAGATGGTACACTGTTCGACAGTAACTATGAGGAAATTGCTACTAAATACAATAAGTTCGATGCTCGCCGAAAACAAGGTAGAGGTTACGAACCTATGGCAATGGAATACAGCCCCGATGCTGGCTTAATTGCTGGTTTTAAGGAAGCACTTCTCAATATGACTAGTGGGGATAAGGTGCGGGTATTCATTCCATCACATCTCGGTTACGGCCCACAAGGTACAGGTCCGATACCTCCGAATGCTGATTTGGTATTTGATTTAGAGATTACCGGTATCGCGGAGTAATAATAGTAAAATTCAATTATTCGTAACTTCAAGAAACAAGAAACAAGAAACAAGAAACAAGAACAAAGAGCCAAGACTACTTCTGTCTTGGCTTCTTGCTTTTGTAGCTTTTTCATAGAGCAAGGTCGCTTAGGGGGTACTAAGCGCAGCCTAAGTGTTTTGGTCTTTTTCTTATAACTCGATTGCCCATCTCCTAGTATGGGATTATTCTTACCGATGCAGTTCGTCTAATAATAGTAATAGAATTTGAAAAGAAACGTTCTTGAATCCTATTGTTAGTATAAACCCCAAATCTTTAACCCATGAATTGGTATTTAAAAGTATTACAAAACTACGCCGGTTTCGAAGGCCGTGCCCGTAGAAAGGAATATTGGATGTTCTTTTTGTTCAACATGTTGATTTCTTACGGATTGCAAATTTTGGCCGTAGTAACCGATACGCCGGTGCTTATGTTCCTTTACGTACTTTATGCATTCGGTGTATTGATCCCGAGTATTGCTGTTGGTGTACGAAGAATGCATGATGTCGGTAAGAGTGGATGGTACATTTTAGTGCCTATTTACAACTTGATTTTAGCCTGTACGGAAGGAGAACATCTCGACAACCAGTATGGAAGAAACCCAAAAGCCGAAGAAGAGACTACTTTACAAAAAGTATAGAACAGTTTTTCTTAGAATTAAGGCCGTCTAAATCCATTTTGGACGGCCTTTTTTATTTCTTCGGAATTTCCTTAAGTATTTCCAACAAGAACTTCCAGAATTTTTGGACGGAAGCGATGCTGACCCTTTCGTCAGGGGAGTGTGCCCCTAAAATCGTCGGTCCAAAACTGATCATATCCATTTCCGGATAGTTTTGCCCCAAAATACCGCACTCCAGACCTGCGTGGCAAGCTGCTACTTTCGGTTTTTCCCCGAACAGTTCATTGTATTTATTTTCAGCGATTTTCAGAATGGCCGAATCCGGATTGGGCGTCCATCCGGGATAGTTACCCCCAAAGCTCACCTCACATCGCGCCAGTTCAAAAGTAGATTTTAAAGCGTTTGCCAAATCCATTTTGGCAGAATCGACCGATGATCGTGTCAGGCATCCTATTTTTACCATACCATCTTTGACCGATACACGTGCGATATTATTGGAGGTCTCGACCAAATCGGGAATCGCCGCACTCATAGCATAGACCCCATTATGCGCTGCGTAGATGCCTTTCAAAAGGCGTTCTTGTGCCCCTAGGCCCATTACCATATTTGGTGCACTACATTTATCTATCGTAATGGTAAGATTTGATTCTTGGACCCTAATTTCTTTTTTAATGATTTCCGACCACTCCTTTATAGCTTTTTCAAAATCATCAGTCTGAGATTTAAGCACGACAAGCCTGGCACTACTTTCACGTGGAATTGCGTTACGAAGGCTGCCCCCCTCAATTTGCGAAAGGCGCACCATAAAATGCGTCGTAGCATTGTACAACAAACGGTTCATTATTTTGTTTGCGTTGCCCAATCCTTTATCGATATCGATTCCACTGTGACCGCCCCTTAATCCGCTTACTTTAATTTCATAGGCTACCGTAGCTCTCGGTATTGGCTTGCCATTATAGGTTCTGGTCGCCGTAACGTCTATTCCTCCTGCGCAGCCGATATCAAGTTCGTCGTCTTCTTCAGTATCTAGGTTTAAGAGAATTTTGCCTTGAAGGAGATTCCCTTGTAATCCCATGGCTCCGGTCATGCCTGTTTCCTCATCAATGGTAAAGAGTGCTTCCAATGGGGGGTGGGGAATATCAGTACTTTCTAAAAGTGCCATTATTGCAGCTACGCCCATACCGTTATCCGAACCGAGCGTAGTACCTTTTGCCTTTACCCAGTCATCTTCGATATACATTTCGATTCCCTGGATATCAAAATCGAATTCAGTGTCATTGTTTTTTTGGTGCACCATATCGAGATGCGACTGTAACGTAACCATCGTTCTGTCTTCCATGCCCTTGTAAGCAGGTTTGCGAATGATGACATTGCCAACTGGGTCTTTAACGGTTTCCAAATTGAGCGATGCTCCGAAGTCCATCATAAATTGAATGACCCTTTCTTCCTTTTTAGAGGGTCTTGGTACCGCATTTAAATCGGTAAAGCTGTTCCAGACCACTTTTGGTTCTAGTTGGCGTATTTCTTCATTCATGGAATGTTATTTTTTTCCAAAAATACGGAGTCCAAAGTTGCTAGGGCCATTTATTGGTTAATTTTGACGTAATGTCGTCTCGAGCAAAGCCGAAGTGCAATCGAAAGCCGACAGTTAAAATAGAATTGCCCTTTGAAAGATAAATTAAAGAACGGTATCGCCCTTAGTTTAGTGCCTCAGGTATTTCTGGTGAGCTGGTTGGGAAGTAATCCTGAAATCGTTGAAACGTATTACAGTCAGGGCATCTATCCATTTATCAGTCAATTTTTCAGGATACTTTTCGGGTGGATTCCCTTTTCCGTTGGTGAGATTCTCTATGCGATTTTAATTGTTTTAGCGTTCCGCTACGTATTTAAGAATTGGAAGAGGGTAAAGGCCTCACCTTTAACGTTCTTACGGAATGTAGTTGTAGTGCTTTCCGTTTTTTATTTCACCTTCAACCTCGTATGGGGGCTCAACTATTACAGAAAGCCTATTGCCGAGAATTTTGCCATCCGTGATAGTGTACAAACGAGAGAGGTTATTGATCTGGCCAAAAAATTGACAGCGGAAACCAACCGATTGCAACTGGAGCTCACGGGTGATAGTACCCAAATGGTGCAGGTACCCTATGACCGAAACGAGATTTTCAATAAGACCGTTAACGGTTATGAGAATTTAAAAGAACAGTTACCCTTTTTGGAATATGACCATCGTAGTCTGAAAAAATCAACGTTTAGTACCTTAATCAGTTATCTTGGTATCGGTGGTTATTTGAATCCGTTTACGAACGAGGCGCAGGTCAATGCATTGACGCCTGTTTTTCGTTTCCCCGTTGTTAGTGGCCATGAAGTGGGGCATCAAGTTGGCTATTCGAAAGAGAACGAGACTAATTTTATCGGTTATCTCGTAACGAGGAAAAACGACGATCTATATTTTCAATATTCTGCTTCGGCATACGCCCTGAGCCATTGTTTAAGTGCAATACGAAGAACGGACGAAGCGAAATTCGATGAACTGTTCGCAGAAATCAATCTTGGTGTTCGAGAGAATTACCGCGAACTCTATGAATTTAATCTGAAGTACGCGAATCCGTTAGAACCTGTTTTCAAATCCATTTTTGACACTTTTCTAAAGGCCAACCAACAGAAAGATGGCGTAAAAAGTTATGGCAAAATAGTGGAGCTAATGGTCGGCTACCATGAGAAATATCCTTTTTGAAGTTCAAAGGTAAGGGCAAGTTCAAGCTCAAATACAAATGCAAAAATCAGATTCAAGTTCAAACTCAAGTATCAAGCCCAACTATCTAATGGGACGGGTTTATGTGTTTAGGGTTTTATTGGTTTAGAAATTTGTTTTCACCAAACACCAAACACCAAACACCAAACACTTTTATTTCCTAATCCGAAACCCTTTTTCTATTTTTAAAACCGTGAATTTAATCCATCTAAATATGATGAAAATACGTTTTGCCTCACTAATCTTCCTGTTATTCTCAATCTCGCTTTTTTCTCAAGAGTACTTTCCTGCAAATGATGGGGTGAAGACCAAGAATACGAACTATACGGCTTTTACCAACGCCAAGATATATGTGACTCCGACTCAAGTTATTGAGAAAGCAACTTTGCTTATTCAAAAGGGAAAGGTCGTTGAAGTCGGTAAATCAGTCACGCTACCCAAAAATACGGTTGAGGTCGATTTAAGCGGAAAGTGGATTTACCCGTCCTTTATAGATATTTATTCGGATTTCGGTATCCATAAGCCTGAAAAAGCTAAATCTGAAGGCCGTTCGGCTGAATATGGACCTTCCCGCCAGGGTTTTTATTGGAACGACCACATTATGCCCGAGAATGAGGCCGTTTCAAAATTCGAGTATGATGATACTGTGGCAGAGACCCTTCGAAAAGTAGGGTTTGGGGTAGTCAATTCGCACATCGCAGACGGTATTGCCCGTGGTACCGGAGTTCTTGTCGCTTTGAACGGTTCGGGCGATAATGGCGATCGTATTTTGAACGACCGTTCGGCCCAGTACTTCTCGTTTGAGAAGAGTATCGCCAAAAGACAGTCTTATCCGACTTCTTTAATGGGGGCCATGGCCCTATTGCGACAAATGTATTATGATGCAGATTGGTATGCCAAGGGCAATGTCGATACAAAAGACCGTTCTTTGGAAGAGTTAAACAAAAACAAAAGCCTTGTTCAAATTTTTGCTGCTAAAGATAAGGGCAACGTACTGCGGGCCGATGGAATCGGTGACCAATTTGGAATACAGTTTGCAATTTTGGCAGGGGGAGATGAATATGAGAGGGTAGAAGATATAAAAGCTACGAATGCAAGATTGATACTGCCGCTGAATTTTCCCGATGCGTACGATGTTTCAGACCCGTATACCACTGACTACATTACTTCTGCCGACATGCGCCATTGGAACCAGGCACCTGCAAACCCAAAAATATTGGCCGAGAACGATATCGCATTTTCGTTTACGCTTCACGACTTGAATTCTCCTGCAGACTTTACTAAAAAAGTGAGAAGGGCCATTGCTTACGGGCTCTCTAAAACAAAGGCACTAGAGGCCTTAACAACCATGCCTGCTCAAATTTTAGGGAAATCCAATCAAATAGGTTCCTTGCAGAAAGGTCGTTATGCCAACTTCTTGATTACCTCCGGAGACATATTCGATACGGGTTCGACACTCTATGAAAATTGGGTACAGGGCACTAAAAACACTATTAATGATATGTCATTAAAAGATATTCGCGGGAAATATGATTTATCGGTAGCACGGCAGACCTTTAAAATGAACATCACTGGCGAGGCCGGAAAACCCAAAGTGGAGATTAAAAAAGACACGGTCAAATTGAAATCCAAAGTTAAGTATGCGGATAATTGGCTGACACTCTCATTTACCGATGAAAAGGCCCAGAAAAGCTACCGAATGAATAGTTTAATTGCAGAAAACCCCGAAAATCTAAGTGGCAAAGTAATACTTCCTGATGGAGATGAAAGTACGTTCACGGCTGTAAAGACTAGCCCATATTCCGAAAAGAAAAAGAGTAAAGAGGATTTCGTTCCTGAAATGGTTACAATTTCCTTTCCGAACATGGGGTACGGCTACGCTTCCATCCCCCAACCGGAAGACCTGTTATTTAAGAATGCTACGGTCTGGACGAGCGAGGATGCAGGTATTCTTGAAAAAACCGATGTACTGGTAAAAGATGGGAAAATTACAAAAATCGGAAAAGAGCTTCGGGCAGGCGGCGCAAAGGTGATAGATGCTACTGGTAAGCACCTTACGGCGGGTATCATCGACGAGCACAGTCATATTGCCGCTTTGGCCGTTAACGAAGCAGGACATAACTCTTCTGCGGAAGTAAAAATGGAAGATGTCGTCGACTATGAAGACAAAGGTATTTACCATGCCCTTTCCGGAGGGGTTACCTCTTTGCAGCTTTTACATGGTTCCGCGAATCCGATCGGGGGCCAATCGGCGATACTGAAGTTAAAGTGGGGAGAGTTGGCGGAAAACATGATCTACAATAACTCCCCGAAATTTATCAAGTTTGCCTTGGGCGAGAATGTAAAACAAAGTAATTGGGGCAGTTATAGCCGTTTTCCACAGACCCGAATGGGCGTCGAACAAGTTTTTACCAGTTATTTTCAGCGAGCCAAGGAGTACGAAGCAAAGAAAAAAAGCGGAGAACCCTATCGCCATGATGAAGAGCTGGAAACTTTGGTCGAAATCCTTAATGGTGAGCGTTTTATTAGCTGCCATAGCTATGTACAGAGCGAAATCAACATGATGATGAAAGTGGCCGAAAAATTCGGATTCAAAATGAATACGTTCACCCATATTCTGGAAGGTTACAAAGTAGCCGATAAAATGAAGGAGCATGGGGTAGGCGCAGGAACCTTTAGTGATTGGTGGGCCTACAAGTTTGAAGTCAATGATGCGATACCCTATAACGCTGCCATTATGCAAAAGCAGGGCGTGACCGTTGCTATTAATAGTGATGACGCCGAAATGATACGAAGATTGAACCAAGAAGCGGCCAAAACAATGAAATACGGCGGTATGGACGAACTTGAAGCCTGGAAAATGGTAACTATAAATCCTGCAAAACTGTTACATCTTGACGATAGGACCGGAAGTATAAAAGAAGGTAAAGACGCCGATTTGGTGCTATGGAGCGCTAATCCGCTATCCATCTATGCAAAAGCAGAAAAAACCATAATTGATGGAGCAACCTTTTTCGATTTGGAAACGGACAAACAAATGCGCGCGAATGTGAAACAAGAGCGCTCCAAACTCATCGACCAAATGCTGCGGGTAAAAGCGAACGGTGGAAAAACCCTAGCTCCGAAGCAAAGAAAAAAGGAGTTAATGCACTGCGATTCATATTGAAAGTTGGTGGGTTGCCATTGCAGTCGGCAGTAAGATAAAAAGAGTCTTGACTCTGAAAGTTTCATTGAAAATGAGGCTTTCGGCAACAAGAAATTAAAAAGAAGAAATTTAAAGTACATAAAATGAAAAGAATAATCCTATTGACGTGCTTGTTGTTATTGAAAGGAATGGAAACCTTTGCTCAGCAAACCCCCGCTCCCGAACAGTCTGAAGCTATTGTAATCGAAGGTGCGACGGCGCATTTGGGTAACGGCGAGGTTATCGACAATTCCTTAATTATGTTCGAGGGCGGAAAATTGACCTTTGTTGGAAGTGCAAATACCAAAATCGCCAGAAAAGGTAGGAAAATCAAAGGTCAGGGCAAACACGTTTATCCGGGTTTCATCGCTCCAAGTACTTCGTTGGGTCTAGTTGAAATCAATGCCGTGCGCGCTACTCAGGATCAGGATGAAATTGGAGAAATGATTCCACACGTCCGTAGTTTGATAGCCTACAATGCGGAATCGAAAGTGGTTGAAAGTATGCGACCAAATGGCATTCTTTTAGGGCAGATTACGCCGCAGGGCGGAAGAATTTCTGGAACTTCCTCTATCGTACAATTTGATGCCTGGAATTGGGAAGATGCTGCCGTAAAGGTCGATGACGGTATTCATCTACGCTGGCCGACCACATTTCGCCAAGGCCGTTGGTGGGAAGGTGAAGAGCGTGGGTTTCTCCCGAATAAAAAATATGGGGAACAGGTCGGTGAAGTAGAAACTTTTCTAAAAAATTCACGAGCCTATAATCAAACCGAATCGAAAGAAATAAACCCAGTTTTTTTGGCCATGAAAGGTGTTTTTGGAGGGCCGCAAAGAATATTTATTTATGCAGATGGGGAAAAGGAAATTATCGATGCCATTACCACAGCCAAAACTGCTGGAATTAAAAATGTGGTCTTGGTCGGGGGGCACCAAGCCTATAAAATCACGGAATTTCTAAAGGAGAACGAAATTCCCGTATTGGTAAAACATACCCATAATTTACCGGTTTATGATGATGAGGACTATGATTTGCCCTATAAGCTACCAAAACTTTTAGTCGATGCGGGACTCTTGGTCGGTCTTCAGAACGGCACGGCTTCGAACTTCCAGACCCGTAACCTGCCCTTCTTTGCGGGGCAGATCGTGGCGCAGGGTTTGGATAAAGAAATAGCCCTACAGCTCATTACGGGCAATAATGCCAAAATTTTGGGTATTGATGAAAACTACGGCACGTTAGGCGATGGCAAAAGCGCCACCTTGTTTCTTGCCGAAGGCGATGCCCTCGATATGCAGGGTAACCGACTGATTCATGCCTTTATTGATGGGCGCGAGATTTCCTTGGAAACCCACCAGACCGAACTTTGGAAACGGTATTCAGGGAAGTATAGTGAATGAGACTGGCAGTTCGCACTGCCACCGGTTGCAAACTGCCGGTAACGACTATTGGTTTTAAATTCAAATGACGGAAATAAAAGTTAGGATTGAACCTTTTGGAACATCATTGTTTCCGCTTGGCACACAAACAAACCCATCTGCCTGCGCCAAACTGACCAAATCTCCAGAACCGTTGCCTTGAACCAATTTCGCGTGTAAGCGCCCTTCGAGCCATTTGGTCTTTACTTGGAGAAAGAGGGTTAATTTAGGGTGCGGTCTTACGATTTCGTCTAAAATAACGGTTCGTTCTTTTTGCTCTTGCCCTAACGATTTTGAAAGCCAGGGCAAAAAATAGATATGATAATTGGCAAATGTGGAGACGGGGTTTCCGGGAAAGGAGAAAACCACTTTTCTTTGATCTCGCTGAATTCCGAACCAAAAGGGTTTCCCCGGCCGTTGTGCGACCCGATGAAAGACTTTTTCAATACCCAACGCATTCAGCGCATCGGGAATAAAATCAAATTTACCTTTTGATACTCCGCCACTGAGCATCAAAATGTCATGTTCTGAGAGGGCCTTTTTAAGTGCTGTTTTAATAAGCGCCTTATCATCGGGTAAATGCAAGCTGGTCGCTTGTATATTTTGCTTTTCTAAAGCTGCGACTAGCGAGAGGGAATTCGATTTTCTAATCTGGTGGGGTAGGGGGTTTTCGGAGACTTCAACAAGCTCGTTTCCTGTAGAAACGACACATACTCTAGGTAGCTTCTTGACCATTACCTCTGTTTTTCCTACAGAGGCCAAGACCCCGATGACGGCAGCCGTTACACGGGTATCTTTTTTTAGCAATATTTCACCCGTGCGCTTATCACTGCCCTGCCTGTGAATATTTTGCCCTTTTTTCGGTGTTCTGCCAATGCTTGCCCAACCATTTTTGATTTCCGTTTCCTCGTACATGATAATGGTATCGGCATTGAGGGGAAGAACCGCGCCGGTCATGATTTCGAAACAGTTATCGGGTGATGAAAGCGTCTGTTGGGCCATACCTGCACTCAAGATGCCCTCAACCTTGAAACGAGTGTTTCCTTTTTCAATAGTAGAAAAGTTTAGGGCAATCCCGTCTTTGGTCGAACGGTTAAAGGGCGGAAAATCGCGGTCAGCTTTGATATCCTCTGAAAGAATTCTACCAACGCTTTCCAATAAGGTAACGGATTCGCTACCAAGGCTTAGAGGGTGTTGGAGTACTTTTTGGTATGCTTCTTCGAATGGAATCACTTGGATAATTTGAAGATTTGAACATGTTCTAATTTGAAAGTAGGATATTGCAATACCTCAAAAACGTAATTTTCGAACCCGCCTATGGAAAGGGAAGGTTCTCAAATCCATTCATTTTCAAATAAATATTGGCTACTGTTACCGTCTACTGCTTACTTTTTTTCCTTTTCCAAAACCAACTCCCAACAAAATAAGCGGCCAGTGCGATTAGAAAGTACTTAAAGTAAGACACGGGTTCTCCTTCACCATTCACGGTAGTAAAAATACGATTCCAACGGGGGCGCCAATTGAAAACACCCTGATTGAAATTATCAACACTTAACCAAATAAATATTGGTGTACCGACGATATGGTTTTCAGGCACATATCCCCATGCCCGACTGTCTTCGGAATGATCGCGGTTGTCGCCCATCATCCAATAGTAATCCTGTTTAAAGGTATAGGAATCAGTTACTTGTCCGTTCAACTTGACTTGGTTACCCGAAACACTTACGGTATTGCCTTCGTATTCACGAATAATTTTTTTGTACAATGGAAGGGTCTCAACGGTCAAAGCCACGGTAGCCCCTTTTTCTGGAATATAGATAGGCCCCAGTTGATCATAATTCCAAGGATAGTTGGGGTTTTGCGGGAAGTTATTAAATCCGGCCGCCCCTTTTTTATCCAGCTCCAGTATTACGGAGTCGATTGTTGAATCTTTTCGAAGCTCCGCGACCATTTCATTGGTCAATGCCGCTATACGTGCTCGTGACGTTTCTTCGGTAAGGGCCAACCGCTGATTTCTAATTACTTTTATCGGAATACCTTCGGCCTTCGTATATAATGCGATTTTTCCATTTGCGATCCTATCGGTACCTACCAGATATTTTTTTATTGCATCGAATTGCTCTTGATTGATAGGGTTTGAGATGTATTTTCTTTGGAAGTCCATGACCCCAATTTTCTGTAACAACTTCGAAGAAACCCCTTTATTCGAATAAATCGTGTAATCGTATTGCGGTTTGGCCCGATCCGGAAGCACCAATTGCTTTCCATCGATATAGACATATCCATCGATAACAGCTAAAGAATCTCCGGGAATACCGACACAGCGTTTCACGTAGTTCGACTTCTTGTCAATGGGTTTGTCAACACCAGCTTCCTTTTTAAAAAATTGGCGAACCGTATCCGCAGGCCAACTAAAAACAACAATATCGTTACGATCGACTTTGGTAAAGCCGGGAAGCCTAAAATAGGGTAGTTGTGGTTTGTTCAAATATGACTTGACACCTACCACGGGTAGGGTGTCGTGAACCATTGGAGCCGCTATCGTGGTCATCGGCGTGCGCGCGCCATAATGGAACTTGCTTACAAACAAAAGATCCCCCACCCGTAAGGTTCGCTCTAACGAGGGCGTGGGGATGACGTAGGGCTGAATAAAGTAAGTGTGTACCAAAGTCGCAGCGATTACGGCAAAAGCAATGGAACTGACCCATTCGCCCGTAGCGGTTTTCGGGTGAAGGCTTCGGTCTTCGACATATTTTACATCGAGCGAATAATTGACATAGTAGATATAAAAACCGAGGGTTAAAATGACCAACCAAGTTTCCAAGAGGCTATTACGGCCAAAACTTCGGATGGTCTCAATCCAAATAATCGGGAACATCAATAGGTTGATAATCGGAATGAACAAGAGAATCGTCCACCAAGCAGGTCGATTGATAATCTTCATCAAGACAATGGCATTGTAAACGGGAATGGCTGCTTCCCAAGGCTTTCTACCGGCTTTTATGTAGAGTTTCCAAGTTCCTAAGAAATGGATAATTTGAATGATCAGAATAAATAAGAGCCACTGTGATACGTCCATTTGAAAAAGTTAATCGTGTTGGTCTATTGCAAATAAGCTTAATTCTTGCGAAAATATTGTATTACTTAACCTAGGTTTAACACATCTTTCATAGTAAAAACACCCGTTTTTCCAACAATCCATTCTGCTGCAATAACGGCCCCGAGCGCAAAGCCTTCACGATTATGTGCCGTATGTTTTATTTCGATGCTATCGACTTCGCTATCGTAGGTGACCGTATGGGTACCCGGCGTCGTACCAATTCTTTTGGAGACAATAGGAATTTCTCCTTCCGCAGCAGTATCTAATTTCCAATTCTTATAGTCACTATTCTCCAAAATGCCCTCTGCCAAGGTTATGGCGGTTCCACTGGGTGCGTCCAGTTTTTGGGTATGGTGAATTTCTTCCATAGAAACCTCGTACTGGTTTAGGTTTCGCATCACTTTTGCCAAGTAACTGTTTAGCTCGAAAAATATGTTTACGCCAAGGCTAAAGTTTGAAGCATAGATAAAAGCACCATTTTTTTCTTTGCATAGGGAAACAGCCTCATCATAATGCGCTAGCCAGCCGGTGGTACCCGATATTACCGGAACACCATTTTCAAAACACTTAGTGATATTTCCAAAGGCTGCATCGGGCATACTGAAGTCGATGGCTACATCCATCTTTGTAAAATCAATATTGCCTGCATCGACATCAATTTTGGCAACTATGGAATGATTTCTGTTTTCGGCGATTACCTCGATCATCTTGCCCATTTTTCCATATCCGAATAATGCGATGTTCATTTGAAAAAGAGTTATTTAGTTAATAGTTATTGGGTTATAAAGTCCATTCTTCAAAAAAATATTACTTCTCCCCGATTTAGCTCCCCTCTCTTTTGGAGAGGGGCTGGGGGAGAGGCCTCAAAACTTTATCACCACCGCCATTCCATAATTTGGGTTATTCGTAACCGGGTTCAAATCGAGATAGGGCTGCATGTCAAAACTAAGGTCTTCGTCTACGTTGAATTGCTTTAGATGGGCATCTACATTGGCATCTACAATGTTCAGTGCATACAGTGCAATCGAGACAAGTAACAGAAGATCGCGATCACGCTGAAAACGTTCTTGCTCGTTCTGCAAATCGTTCAAATCTAGAAGTGGGCCACTTCCGATACCATTTGGGTCATAGAATTCATCGTCGATAAAGCCAGCCTGCCTTCTTTTAAATGCGGTTCGTACGCGGTCATATTGCCTATCGTTAAAAGTATATCCATAGATTGCCGCCCCAATGGCTCCATATACGATAGGTGCTTTCCAATAGCGCTTGTTATATATTTGTCCAAGCCCCGGAAATACAGCCGAATAAAAGGCCGCTTTGCTTGGTGCAAGGGGGTTGATACGCACTTTTTTTGTCTTCAGGGAGTCTACAATTACAATACCTTCTTCTTTTAAGTCGGTTTGCAGTGAATCAATTTCTTGATCTTGCTTTTTTTCCGTTTTCGGCTCTGGTTCTTGGGAGGAACAGAAAACACTGAAAAAACTGATAAATAGTAATGTGGATAGGGATTTAATCACCTAAGATCAATTTTTTTATTCGCTTGAACTCTTCCTTGGAATGAAAAGGGATAGTTATTTTTCCACTGCCTTTTTCTGAAGCCGATATTGCTACTTTTACCGCAAGATGTTCGGTAAATTTTTCTGGGCTTTGCCCAACAAAATCCGGGTTTTTCTTCGCTGACTTTAAGCTTTTCATGCTATCCGGACCTTGGTGGTAGGCCTTTACGGCACGCTCCGTTTCACGCACAGAAAGGTTCTGGCCCACAATTTTTTCGTAGAGTGCGATCTGATCTTCTTTTTTATCAATGTTCACCAAAGCGCGGCCGTGGCCCATACTAAGAAATCCATCACGGATTCCTGTTTGTATGATTGGATCCAACCGCAATAAACGCATATAGTTTGTAATAGTAGAACGCTTTTTTCCAACGCGATCACTGAGTTTTTCCTGTGTCAACTGAATTTCGTCAATCAAGCGCTGATAGGATAGTGCAATTTCAATAGGGTCGAGATCTTGCCGTTGAATATTCTCGACCAGTGCCATTTCTAACGACTCTTGGTCATTGGCGATTCGTATGTAAGATGGAATCGTTCTTAGTCCGACAAGCTTAGAGGCTCGGAAACGGCGCTCACCGGAAACGAGCTGATACTGGTTAAAATCAAGTTTTCGAACCGTAATTGGCTGAATAACACCTAGTTCTTTTATTGAAGTTGCAAGTTCATGAAGGGCCTCATCGTTAAAATTAGAACGTGGCTGAAAGGGATTTACTTCGATAGCTTCGATGTCCAGTTCAACAATATTGCCAACAACCTTGTCCGCATTCTTATCCGCTGCAGTTTGAATATCGTTCTGGGGATCTTTCAAAAGTGCCGAAAGTCCACGCCCCAGTGCCTGTTTTTTAGTTGCCCTTGCCATTAAGCGATCTCTTTATTTTTCTTTACGACCTCATTGGCCAAATTCAGATAGTTGGCCGCACCTTTACTGCTTGCATCATACTTGATAATGCTTTCACCATAGCTAGGGGCTTCACTTAGGCGTACATTACGCTGAATTATGGTATCGAACACCATATCGGCAAAATGCTTACGCACTTCTTCAACAACTTGATTCGATAGACGTAGTCTTGAATCGTACATGGTCAATAACATGCCTTCGATGTCTAAATCAGGATTGTGTATTTTCTGTATACTTTTTATGGTGTTCAAAAGCTTGCCAAGCCCTTCCAAGGCAAAATATTCGCATTGAATGGGTATAATCACCGCATCTGCGGCCGTTAGGGCATTTAAGGTTAACAAACCTAGCGAAGGGGCACAATCGATTAAAATATAATCATAGCTATTGCGTAAATCGGCAATAGCCTTTTTCATCATGTACTCGCGCTCATCTTTATCGACCAATTCGATTTCGATGGCTACAAGGTCAATATGTGCGGGAATAAGGTCTAAATTCGGAGAATCGGTAGTGATAATCGTTTCTTGCGCCCTTTTGGTATGTTCCAAAAGTTGGTACGTGCCTGATTCTACGCTTTCTACTTCAATGCCAAGGCCCGAGGTGGCATTTGCCTGTGGATCCGCATCGATCAACAGCACCTTCTTTTCCAATACGCCAAGGGAAGCCGCCAAATTAACCGTAGTGGTTGTTTTTCCGACACCTCCTTTTTGATTCGCGATAGCAATTATCTTGCCCATTATCCGTCTGAGTTAGGGGGTAAAAATACGATTATTTACGATGCCGTTGAAACCATTTTGTTAACATGAAGTGAACAACTATTGGTGACTGCGTTAAAGTTCGTTAAGGATAGAGGGTTAAAGTTCAAGTGGAAGTGTCAAACACAAACTCAAGGGTCAAGCTCGCGCATTTTTAGGGGTTAAAAAATTATGGATTTATTAAAAAAGGATTTTCGTTTATCTGCTTACTGCTTACTGCTTACTGCTTACTGCTTACTGCTTACTGCTTACTGCTTACTGCTTACTGCTTACTGCCAACTGCCACTGCAAACTACCTACTCTTCCTTCTTCAACTTCAAACTATCCTCGAATTCGATTAGATAGATTTCTTCGTTCTTTTTTTTAAGATAATATTGCTCGCGTGCAAATTTTTTAAGTTCTTCAGGGTTGGAGAGTTTCTTCAGAATTTTTTTGTCTTTGGCAATTTCCTCTTTAAGAAATTCCTGTTGTTTTTCGAGCTTGTTGATTTCTTTCTTGAGTTCTAGATGAATGAGTAGGGAATTGGTATCGAAAAAGAGCATCCAGATTACAAAAACGGTTAGTACCAAAATATACATATTGGTTAGCAGGCCGAACCACTTTTTCTTTCTCAAATCCTTAAAACCCATTTTCTAAACTAGTTTTTCGCTGATAATCGTACGTACCATATCAACTGCGACCGTGTTGTATTTATTGTTCGGAATGATAATATCCGCATATTCTTTACTAGGTTCAATGAATTGCAGATGCATAGGTTTGATGTTGGTTTGATATTTTTCAAGGGTTTCATCAAGGTTCCAGCCCCTTTCGTTGACATCGCGCTTCAATCTTCTGATCAGTCTTTCATCAGAATCGGCGTGGACGAAAATTTTCATATCCATCATTTTACGAATGCTGGCGTTGGTCAAAATTAGAATGCCCTCTACGATGAGAACTTTGGTCGGGTTCACGATAATCGTTTTCTCCGTACGGTTACATTCCAAAAAAGAATAGACGGGCTGTTTGATCGATTTTCCATTTTTTAGGAGTTCGAGATGTTGCTCCAACAAATCAAAATCAATAGACTGCGGATGGTCGAAATTGGTCTTTCGTCTTTCCGCTAAAGGTAAGTGTGAAAGGTCATTGTAATAGGAATCTTGAGAAATCACCCCCACCTCACCATCAGGAAGCTCATCGATAATCTGATTGACCACCGTCGTTTTTCCACAGCCCGTACCTCCGGCAATTCCGATAATTAACATTCCCTACTGGATTTTTGTCAAAAATACGTATTCAGTAGAGAATAAAGACCGCTGCGCCGAAAGAACAAAGAATATAGACTGAAATCACGAATACTTTATATTATAATTTTAGTAAACATCTGGTTTTGAATGCTTTTAGGTTAATCCGTTCATATATTCTTTTTTTGACTTATCTTTTTTAAGTACCAATTTGAGCCTCTATTTTCTTTTTTCTATCCTATTTCATCCTTCTTCAAACTTTCTGTTTTTTCTTTGTATAATGGCGGTGATTATCTTCGAATTTCGATAAATTTACTTTGCGGAATACCTACTTTTGCCAAATGCAAAAAGAAAACGCCAAACCCAATTTTGAGTTTGTTGCCTTGATGGCCGCTTTGATGTCTATCGTGGCTTTGGCTATAGACGCCATTTTGCCCGCTATCGCTGAAATAGGGATTACGATTCATAGCCTTGACCCTACGCGCAATCAGCTTTTAATCACCATGATTTTTTTGGGGCTTGGTTTGGGGCAACTTTTTTTTGGTCCACTTTCCGATAGTTTTGGACGGAAACCTATTGTTTATTCGGGCTTTGTCTTGTTCACGATTGCAAGTATAATTTGTCTTGTGGCCCCTTCGTTGGAAGTTATGGTTTTCGGACGTGTTTTACAGGGTATCGGTCTATCGGCCCCAAGAACTATGGCAATATCCATCATTCGCGACACCTATAAGGGCGACTACATGGCCCGGGTGATGTCTTTCGTAACGGCTTTTTTTATTTTGATTCCCGTTGTTGCACCTGCGATAGGTAAATGGATTATGGATGGATTTGGATGGGAAGGTATTTTCTACATGCAACTATTTTTTGCGTTAGTGGTCTGTATCTGGTTTTGGAGACGCCAAATTGAGACGCTAAAACCGGAATTCAAGATTCCATTTTCAGGTCGCGTTTTTATTGATGGACTTCGAGAATTCGTGAAATACCCTGAAACCGTGGCTTATACTTTCATTTCGGGTTTTGTGACAGGTGCTTTTTTAGTCTATCTCAGTGCTTCGCAGCACGTTTTTGAAGACCAATACGGTTTACCTGAACAGTTTCCATATATTTTTGCAGGCTTGGCGATTTCTATTGGAGTTTCCACTTTTCTGAACGGCACTTTGGTCTTACGTTTTGGTATGCGAAACCTATCCCGCATGGCCCTAATCTGTTTTTGCCTAATTGCGTTGGCCTATGTCTTTATCTTTCGGAACGAACCCAACCCCAGTGTGCCGGTTTTAATCGCATTTCTGTCGGTCCAATTTTTCTGTCTAGGGTTTTTATGGGGCAATTTCCGTTCGATTGCGATGGAGCCCATCGGTCATATTGCCGGTATCGGTGCTGCAATAAATGGTTTTGTGTCAACGGTGCTCGCCGTGCCCATCGCCAACTTTATCGGCGAATTTGTTCAAGATACCATTTGGCCCATGTTCGTAGGGCTTGCGATTTGCGGATTGATTTCATTTGGAATAATGTTGATGGTTCGCAGGCCGAGTGTCATTGCGCGTAAAGTGATTCGTTAGAATGTGGTACAATGCAACATTATGCGTGCTACACTAAGTGGCGAATTGCTTAGCTAAGCTAGCAAGGACGAGCTATAGTGCCTTATCCATAATTTCCTCGACCACTTCAGGGTTCAACAACGTGCTGGTATCTCCTAGGTTTGAAGTATCCTTTGAAGCAATTTTTCGTAAGATACGCCGCATAATTTTTCCGCTACGGGTTTTGGGAAGCCCGGGCACAAACTGTATTTTATCCAATTTGGCGATTGGGCCTATCTGTTCGGTAATCTGCTGATTGATTTCCTTTATGAGGTTCTCGCGGTTTCTGCTTTCGCCAACTTCTTTTAAAATTACGTACCCATAAAGGGCATTTCCTTTTACATCATGCGGAAAGCCCACAATAGCGCTTTCTGCCACTGCGGGATGTTCGTTGATGGAATCTTCGATAGGAGCGGTACCCAAATTATGGCCCGATACAATAATCACGTCATCGACACGGCCCGTAATACGATAGTAGCCCACAGCATCCCTTAGTGCGCCATCCCCGGTGAAATACATATTTTTATAAGCGGAAAAATAGGTATCGCGATAGCGTTCATGATTGCCCCAGATTGTACGCGCAATCGAGGGCCACGGAAATTTGATACAAAGTCGCCCCGAGACTTGGTTGCCTTTGATTTCCTTTCCGTCTTCATCCATCAAAGCTGGCTGTATGCCAATAAAAGGAAGGGTCGCGTAGGTTGGGGTAGTAGGCGTTACATAGGGAATAGGGGTGATCATCATACCGCCGGTCTCCGTCTGCCACCAAGTGTCTATTATTGGACTGTTTTTTTTCCCCACATTATTGTTATACCAATGCCATGCTTCTTCGTTGATGGGCTCGCCTACCGATCCCAAAACTTTTAGGCTTGACAAATCGTATTTTTCGACAAAATCCAAGCTTTGTTTTGCAAGTGCCCGTATCGCAGTTGGCGCGGTATAAAACTGGTTGACCTTGTGTTTTTCAACAACTTCCCAGAAACGACCGAAATCCGGGTAGGAGGGAACGCCTTCGAACATTACCGATGTGGCGCCGTTGGCCAACGGACCGTAAACGATATAGGAATGCCCGGTTATCCAACCAATATCGGCGGTACACCAATAGATATCATCTTCTTTGTATTGAAACGCATTTTTGAAAGTGTACGCCGTATAGACCATATAACCACCGCAGGTGTGTACCATACCTTTGGGCTTGCCCGTGGAGCCGGATGTATACAATATGAACAAAGGGTCTTCGGCATCCATAATCTCGGCATTGCAATCGGCGTAAGCCTCATCTAGCAAGGGTTGTAGCCATTTATCACGACCTTCTTTCATAACGATGTCGCTATTGATTCGCTTGGCTACAAGAACGTTGGCCACACCGGGACAGTCTTCCAATGCCTTGTCAACGATACCTTTGAGGTCTATGGATTTCGCCCCACGATACGAACCGTCGGAGGTTAAAACCAGTTTACAATCTGAATCATTGATGCGTGTAGCAAGGGCGTTTGCCGAAAATCCGGCGAACACTACGGAATGTATCGCTCCGATACGTGCACAGGCCAAGAGGGCAACTGCCAGTTCAGGAATCATCGGCAAATAAATGCAGACCCGATCTCCCTTTTTGATGCCATGGTCTTTCAGTACATTGGCCATTCGACAGACCCGCTCATGCAGTTCGCGATATGAGATATGTTCGGCCTCTTCCTTTGGATCGTTAGGTTCAAAGAGAATCGCCGTCTTATCCCCACGAGTCGGCAAGTGTCTATCCAAGCAATTTTCGGTGATATTCAGTTTGGCTCCTTCGAACCATTTGATTTCCGGTTTTGAGAAATCCCAACTTAGCACATTTTCCCATTTTTTTCTCCATACAAAATGCTCTTCGGCAATTTCTTCCCAAAAACCTTCCGGGTTGCGAACTGATTTTCGATAGACTTGGTAATATTCCTCTAAGTGTTTAATATGATAATTGCTCATGAAGCTGATTTGTTGAGTTAATTTTTAATGCATTTATATTTAGCGGTCCGTTTATAATAACAAACTAAATTTAATGAAAATCTTAAAAATATCGAATCGTTTTTTAATGTCCGGAGGCCTCTCCGGCACCTGAAGGAATACGAATATCCTCAACTATTTCCTGAACGTTGTCAGGTGGTTCTGGAGTGAATTGCATAATGGTTATCGAAACAATGAAATTTACCAACATGGCCACACTACCAAAGCCCTCGGGCGAAATACCGAACCACCAGTCTTTTTCCAATCCTGCGACGGCTTCTTTTCCTCCATCAAAAATTCCGAATTTGAACTTTAGCATGTAGAAAAGCATGAGCGATATTCCGATTACCATTCCCGCGATAGCGCCCTCTTTATTCATTTTTTTATAGAAAATTCCTAGAACGATTGCCGGGAAAAAAGATGCCGCTGCCAGCCCAAAAGCCAAGGCCACGACGGCAGCCACAAATCCTGGCGGATTGATTCCGAAATAACCAGCAATTACAACGGCAACGGTTGCCGCGCCACGCGCCGCCCATAATTCCCCTTTTTCAGAGATGTTTGGAACAAAAACCTTTTTAATCAAGTCGTGGGATACCGATGCTGAAATTACCAGTAGCAATCCTGCTGCTGTCGACAATGCCGCAGCCAAGCCACCTGCCGCTACCAGACCGATTACCCAGGCCGGAAGCATAGCGATTTCGGGATTGGCGAGGACCATAATATCTCGGTCTACGGTAAGTTCGTTTCTATCGGCATCTGCTACGTATTGAATTTTACCGTCCCCATTCTTATCATCAAAGGCCAGAAGTCCGGTAGTTTCCCAGTTTTTAAACCATTCGGGCATTGAAGCATACTCTTGATTGCTGACAGTATTTATCATATTGGTTCTTGCGAATACTGAGACGGCAGGGGCGGTAGTGTATAAAATGGCAATTAGAAGAAGTGCCAGACCTGCAGATTTTCGGGCGTCTTTGACCCTTTTTACAGTAAAAAACCGAACGATTACGTGCGGAAGTCCGGCCGTACCGACCATTAGGGCCAAAGTAATCATAAAAATATCGGTCAGCGATTTTTTCCCGTCGGTATATTCGGCAAAGCCCAATTCGGTGGAGAGTCCGTTTAGTTTATCCAGCAGATACATTCCCGAGCCATCGTTCAGCTGTGAACCCATGCCCAATTGGGGAATCGGATTTCCGGTCATTTGAATGGAAATAAAAATAGCTGGCACCATAAAGGCAAAAATCAACACGCAATATTGCGCGACTTGGGTATAGGTAATCCCTTTCATTCCTCCTAAAACGGCATAAAACAGCACGATAATCATCCCGATAATCACGCCAGTGTTAATGTCGACTTCTAAAAATCGTGAAAATACAACACCGACACCGCGCATCTGCCCTGCAACATAGGTGAAGGAAACAATCAAAGCGCAGATTACCGCAACGATTCGCGCCGAGTTGGAATAATAGCGGTCTCCAATAAAATCAGGTACGGTAAACTTTCCAAACTTACGAAGGTAGGGAGCGAGCAATAAAGCAAGAAGCACATAACCACCTGTCCATCCCATGAGGTATACCGAACCATCATAACCGGCGAAGGCTATGATGCCTGCCATGGAGATAAATGATGCGGCCGACATCCAATCGGCGGCAGTGGCCATGCCATTCGCCAAGGGGGAAACACCGCCTCCGGCTACGTAAAAATCTTTTGTAGAACTGGCTCGCGACCAGATAGTTATACCGATATAGAGAGCAAATGTGATTCCGACAAGAAGATACGTCCAGGTTTGTACGGTCATGAATAAGTTGGTTATTACGTTAATGGTTAATGGTGTTGGCGAATTCTTAAATATTCGATGTACAATTCAGTAAACTTACATCGGGCATACATCAATAGGTTGCTAACATTTGATATCTTACTTTCATTCGTTGAACCCATATTTTTTATCCAGCTTGTTCATTAGGCGCACATAGACAAAAATCAGAATAACAAAAACAACGATCGAGCCTTGTTGCGCAAACCAGAAACCAAGTTCAAACCCACCGATTTTAATCTGATTCAAAGCATCTTTGAAAAGAATTCCCGCTCCATACGAAACTGCGAACCAGATCGCTAGAAGAATAAAGAGATATCGAACATTTTCTTTCCAGTAAGCCGTGGCGTGTTTTTGTTTTTCTGACATAATTGGTGTCTTTGTTTTGGAAATATAGTGATTTTAAGGGAGCTAGACTCGTCGGGTTTCCGTATAAAATGCAGATCTGTCAGGTTTCCAAAACCGGACAGGTCCGATTAGGAAGGTAAAAAGACGGTTCCGCTTGATGAATCGCACTTTGCGCCGGTTACCGAACTAAGCACATTGATTCGATTCTCCAATCTCAGCACGCCCATTAAGGCAAAAACCAAAGCTTCCTTAAATTCAATCAATTGTTTTTCTGTCGCCACTACTTTTACGGTATCGCCTAACTCTTGTTGCAGAATTTCCATTAAATAACTGTTCAAGGCCCCGCCTCCGGTTACGAACAAGGTATTGTTTATTTTTTTTGAATTGTTTTTTATCTGGATGGCAACTTGCTCACAAACGTGTTGAACGCCGGTAAATAGCAAGTTTTCCATAGTGTCTTCGGTACTATCTACAATCGGAACGACTTTTCCGACGAACCATTCATAACCTGTAGATTTGGGAATTGGGAGTTGATAATAATCCAATGCATTCAGTTGTTGAAGCATCTTAGCATTGACCTTGCCACTTTTCGCCAGTTGCCCGCCTTCATCATAGTCTAATCCGCTTTTTCTTGTTATATAGTTCAGAATCATGTTTGCGAGACCAATATCATAGGAAATACGTTTACCATTTCTTTCAAAGGATACGTTACTGATACCGCCCAGATTCAAACAGAAATCGTATGCCCCGAAAAACAGTTTATCGCCTATCGGAACCAGAGGAGCGCCCTGCCCGCCTAGCGCCACATCGTTCGTACGGAAGTCACAGACTACTTTTTTTCCAGAGGCATTGGCCAAATGTTGTCCCGATCCGATTTGGAATGTGAGCCCGTTTTCAGGTTGGTGGTGGGTCGTATGCCCATGACTGGCAATGGCTTCAACTTCTAGATTTTTCTCTTGAATAAAATCTTTGACCTGTTGCCCCAACCACGTACCATATTCATTATGAAAGCACAATAGTTCATCGGCAGAAAGAAAAATGGAATTTTTTAGTTTTTCCTGCATTTCCTTGTTGTAAGAAATGCTTTTCGTCTCCTTTATTTCAAAGTGCCATTTAGCTTCGGATTCCCAAATATGGCAATAGGCTAGGTCTAGACCATCCAAGGAAGTGCCTGACATTAGACCTAAGATTTTATAAACTTTTATCATGTTTCAATAGTTACCGGAAGTTTGCCGTTTGCTTTTATTTTTCCTAAAAAATGTGTCGCTGCTATCTTTTGGAATACCTCAAAATTTTGATAAGCGACCACGACCGCTTTGGCATTTTCTACATCAATTTGATTTAACATGTATGGATTCCCAAAGAGATATATGAGCACATTTTTTGTTTTGATTAATGTATTGATACTTTCAAGTTCTTGGTCCGAAAATCCGAAATTATTGGTTGGCTTTACTTGTGGCGGAAATAGTGCCAAAAGTATATTTTCTTCATATTCAATTTCATTTTTTTCTAAATCAAAGAAATTGAAGTTTTTAGTTTTTTTAATTTCTATAAAAAATTGATTTTCAGATGGGTAAGAGTTTTTTATACCGACAAAACTATTTGATAAAAACCCTGAAATATCGTTTCTAGCTCCCTTTAAAAGGGAAATACTTTGTTGAGCTATTTTTTCGTTCAATTCAATACTCTTTTCAAGTCTTAAATTTGAGTTTGAACTTGATACTTGCGCCTGCCTCGCCGGCAGGCAGGCTTGAACTTTCAGTTTCCATACCCGCCTGAAACTTTCTTCGATTTGAATTTCCGAG
>ENA-ORXM01001675-ORXM01001675.1-marine-metagenome-genome-assembly--contig:-NODE-1675-length-29667-cov-5.751267_pt1 | contig 29667 bp, 27 predicted proteins | sample MGYA00237867_ERZ511480 | MGnify/ENA primary metagenome ERZ511480 (study PRJEB26309, sample SAMN06266103) | marine metagenome | isolation source: Algal blade | place: United Kingdom:Sidmouth, United... | reverse complement strand
TCTGTGCTTACTCATAATACAATTTATTAATTATTTTTAACTGAGTAAACTCTCCAGTTATTTAGGGGGCTAGAAAGAAAGTCGTAATAGAGATGTTGTTGGTAGAGCTCCTTATAATCTTATATTCAAGATTATTTGAATAATATATATTTTCAGAATTAATTGTAGGTTTCTCCTCACTTAAACCCCATTCATACAAATATTGAATTTTATTATTATTAAGAATAATTTTGAAATATTCGGTATTCTCATCTGAACTTCGAATTAATGACCATTCTTCTATTTGCAATCTATTACATGACATTAATAAAAATGCTAAACTGAATACAATTGTGTTCTTATATGTCATTTCATTAGAGCTTTTATAGATTCAAGCAAGTACTTTCCAGCGTTTTTATTGTTAGTAGAAAAAGAAATAAGCCTTCTGGCGTTTCCATTACCATTATATCCAACTACAACAAAACCAATTTCTTGAGTGCCTCCGCTACCACGAGTATGATTAAATAACTGTCTAATATCTTTGGAAAACTTTGTTGTAGATAGAGAAAATGTTTCTCTTTCAAAAAGAGGATTTCTAGCTACAACATATAGAGTGTAAGTATGAGGCCCATATTTTACTTTAATTTCCAGCCTTCTTTGGTTTCCCCATTTTAGTGATCTCTCATTTGCAAAATCATTATCTTCAATAATATCGAAAAGGTGTGCGTTTTCAATATTAGACCTAGCATTAATACAAGCACATAAAAAATCATCTACTTGTTTATCCGTTTTAAATGGTTTAGTTAAATCAATTTTATTTGAGGCCGCAAATTCCTGAAGAGACTGACTGTTTACTAAATTGCCTTCACTATTATAAGTATGTAATCGACCATCATATGGGGTTTTGTTCCATACATCTTCTATTAAATCATTAGTAGAAACTCCATCCAGCCCCATAAAGTCTATTTTTAAAACTGGATTGTTGTCTGCATAAACATATCCTGATTGATGATGATTCATTTCAGCAAGTGGATCGATCGATGTAAACCGTCCAATGCTTGGGTCATAGAATCGTGCCCCATAATCCAACAACCCAATCCCACTCACATCTTCCTTCCCATTATAAGTATAATTGTTTTCAACCCCTTTGGGTGATAACCAAGGTCCTTCCGTTTCCATCCCAAAGGGATAGTAATGATTACTGCCGAAGACCTCGTTGAGGCAGTTATCATTTTTGGCGAGTGTGAATTTTTTGTCTCCATCTTTATCTGCAAAACGGATTCTCGTATTACCGAGATGATCTTTGAGATAAAATTCATTGTACTCTATGTCACAAACTTGATAGTTGAGGTTTATCAACCTCGATTCCACACGCTTGTAACTTAAAGATAATAAAGTTGTATTACTAGCTTAGTTTCAGTAGCTATGATCTTATTTGGTCCAAGTTTTTAAGATCGAGGTCAATAGACCTCGACCATCGGGGGAGTGGAAATTAAGCCTTCTATTGACGTAGCAGCTAAAATTGCTGATACACTCGATGTTACTCTTGATTATCTTTTAGGCAAGTCAGATAATATGGTATTGGATAAGAAAAACTTACAACGTCTCGAAGATATTGAACAACTTCCAGAAGAAGATAAAGCTCATATCTTCTATGCTATTGATAATCTTATTAAAGCTGCTAAGCTTAAGAATATTGCTGCTCTTTAAAATATAGAAGCTTGATTGAGTCCAAGCCTCTATATTTAAAAGATTTTAAAGTTAGTTGTAATAAAGAGTCCCATAGTCCGTAATTAAAAAGCATTTCTCATTTGGGATTAATATCACCAAACCATCATCTGCAGGAGGACACCAAATTTCTTCCCATTGTATATGTAAATCTCTAATTTTTATGTTGGTGATTTGATTAGGGGACTCCCATATTATAAAAACGTTTTTATCTAAATCAATTTTTGATTTACCTATTCTGTCAAAATATTGTATAATATCAAGATCGTTTTCAACCTGAATTTTATATGGTAATTCTTTTCTTAATAATGAATAAAATTCAGATGAATGATTAAAGCCTTTTTCTTTAATTGAAAGTGATTCCTTAAAGTATTTAATAATATTGAGCAATTCAACTTTTGAAACATTATCAAAAGTTCCTTTGTCTAATCTTTCGTTATAATTTTCTTGAATTATCATAGCTAAAGTTGTAAATTAATCAATTGGTTCTGCACCTTTCCTTCCTTTACCTTTACCTTTCTTCCATTTACCTTTACTGAAATCCCACCAATTTATATGGGGACCTTGTTCCGCCGGAATTTTACTGTTAGGGTGGCCTTCTCTATCCAAACGATATCCTTTCGTTTTATCACCTCTTTGGGCACTTCCAAATTTCCCCTTTTTCCCTTTTGATAGTTTGCCAACATGCTTATGTACTTCTTTTAGAGCTTTTTTTATTGCTGAAATAGTTAATTTAGCGCCTCCGCTTGGTCCTACATCAATAGTGCCTGCAATGACAGGACTTGGAACTACAGAACCATCTCTTAATGTAAAAGTATCATCTTCAAAATTATTGTTTGTTCCTCCGTTGTCACTTGACATTCTGTCTGTAGCTGCAACTAGACCACCAGTTAGAATTCCTAAATTTCCTCCTAAATCTTGAGTAGAAGAATGATCTACTCTATTGTCTATAGAAAATGTACCATCTTTATTTTCTACAATTTTATTTTTCCTAAAAGCCCCAAATAATCCCCCTACTTTTATGCCTTCGTCTTTGGCATATTGTTTTGCTGCATCTTTGGTTTCAAACATTCCATCAGGATCAATATAACTTATTGGATTATTGAATCCATATCTATATGGAGTCCAGTCAGGGGCAAGCTCAGCCATAGGGTCCGAAGAAATAAACCGTCCTATACTCGGATCATAAAATCTAGCGCCATAATCCAATAACCCAATCCCACTCACATCTTCTTTCCCATTATAAGTATAATTGTTTTCAACCCCTTTGGGTGATAACCAAGGTCCTTCTGTTTCCATCCCAAAGGGATAGTAATGATTACTGCCGAAGACCTCGTTGAGGCAATTATCATTTTTGGCGAGTGTGAATTTTTTGTCTCCATCTTTATCTGCAAAACGGATTCTTGTATTACCGAGATGATCTTTGAGATAAAATTCATTGTACTCTATGTCGCAAATTTGATAGTCGAGGTTTATTAACCTCGATTCCACACGCTCGCGATCTAAAGATAACAAAGTTGTGTTACTATCTTAGTCTTATTACTTATGATCTTATTTCGTCCAAGTTTATAAGATCGAGGTCAATAGACCTTGACCATCGGGGCAGACTGCAGAAAAGCAAAAAATCTATCTCAGAAAGAATTGGCAGAGATTTTCAATACCTCACATACCACTATTGGTAAGTACGAACGTGACGAAATGAACCCTTCAATTGAAGCTGCTAAAAAGCTCGCTAAGATTCTTGGAACTACTGTCGGCTATCTTCTTGGTGAGACTAAAGATTCGGATCTCTTTAAAGACCCTAAGATGTTGCAACGGTTTCAAGACATCGTTGCTCTACCAGAAGATCAAAGAAAATCGCTACTTCTTAATATTGATCACTTCATTAGATCGGCTAAGATTTCTTTGATATAAAAAAAGCCACCCCGAAGTGAGGCTTTATTTTATTTTTTAATCCAGTTTTTTATAACCGAAGCCACTTTAAGTATTATATAATCTGATAACAGTGCACCCAAGTACATTAAAAACCCTATTGGAATTAACTTATTTATTTTTAAGTCTACAATTTCGGATAATCCTGCTATTGGCAAAGCTCCTCGATAATATGATATCATATTATGCCAAAGTAAATCATTTGCAATGTCGACATTAGCATTTTGGTTGTAGTCTATAAGTGCAAGTACTATAAGTAAAAACTCTCCAATAGTTATACCTAAAATCCATTTTTTCTGCAACTCTAAGCCCCAAAATCTCCCATCCTTGTTCTTCATCACCAAATAAATGGCAACCAATATTAGAACTGTAGAAAGAATAAAAATTAACGCTCTCATATTTATTTCGGATTTTTCTTGTCATCAAAATCTATAACTGAACCTTGAGGAGATGTTGAACTACTTCCATTAATTTTAAAACTATGTTCTCCATTTCCAAACAATGATCCTGGCCCTTCTCCTGACTCAATAGGATTTCTACCAAAAATTAAAGTAGAATTACCTTCTTCATCTGTTACAAATATTTCAAATGCAGGGAACCCATCAACATTCGGCAAGTCCAAAGAAAAATTAAATCCACCGTCTTCTGTTGGAGATAGATTTAGTGACCCAGACATATTAATATTTGGGGTTATTCTCATAGTCTCTCCTTCAGAAATTTTATTCCCAGCATCCATTCCAAAATTGATTGTTCCAGTTCCATCACTAACAGAAGAACTTAATGTTCCTCCTGAACCAGCCTCTGAGGTCTTTAAAACATTACCATTTTTCCCAAGTCCAACTGTAGGGGAAGCAGTATTTGATAATGTGCTCGAAGTTGAGTTGTCGAAATTAAGATTTACACTTTGTTCAACTCTAAAGCTTGTTGAATTAGAATTGTACTGTGTTCTATTATCTCCTGCAAAACTCTTAATCTTTGAAAATGGATTAGGATTAGCTAATGTCTTTTGAGGTATAAATGCTCTGGCTGTTACGTTAAACTTCTGTAATCCCCAAAGATCAATATTAGCAATAGGTTCATTCTCGGCGTAATTGTATGTGCTCACATGTGGGAACTTATCAGAGATAGGGTCGACACCTGTAAATCTGGCGATTGATGGATCATAAAATCGGAATCCAAAATCCAACAACCCAATCCCACTCACATCTTCTTTCCCATTATAAGTATAATTGTTTTCAACCCCTTTGGGTGATAACCAAGGTCCTTCTGTTTCCATCCCAAAGGGATAGTAATGATTACTGCCGAAGACCTCGTTGAGGCAATTATCATTTTTGGCGAGTGTGAATTTTTTGTCTCCATCTTTATCTGCAAAACGGATTCTTGTATTACCGAGATGATCTTTGAGATAAAATTCATTGTACTCTATGTCGCAAATTTGATAGTCGAGGTTTATTAACCTCGATTCCACGTGCTCGCGATCTAAAGATAATAAAGTTGTGTTACTAACTTAGTCTTATTACTTATGATCTTATTCGGTCCGAGTGTATAATATCGAGGTCAATAGAGCTCGAGCATCGGGAGATTTCTCAACTGAAGAAAAATCTAAAGTCTATTTTACACTCGATGCCGTTATTCGTGAGATCAAGAATAGACGGACTTATGCTTTAGCTAAGTGATTTATTTCTAAATAGCCAAGCTCTTAGCAAAAGTACAAGCAACGCTCCGGTGAAAATTTCATTAAATCCTGGATACGACATTATATAGAACAAAATTGCAATCAGCACTAAAAGAATAGAGATAACTAACAAAACACTTTTCATTTCAACTTATTCAATAGTTTTAAGTTTTCAACTGCATTTTCCTTTTTCAAAAGAATTGCTCTCAAGTTCATGCTTTTATCGTCACTCTAGTTAAGTAGTTCATTGTAATATTTATAGATTAGACCTCAATCGTCGAATATCGTATATCCTATCATTGACAAAGAATGTTTTCATTAAACTATCTTCTAAATTTTCCAATGCACCAATAATCACCGATATTTTAACTTCACTTTTCTCAAAATATTCAATTAAACTTCTATCAAATGTCAAGTGATCTGCAAGATTAGAAAGTGTTTTGCTGTAAACAATAACTCTTTCACTAGAATTTATACTCTTTATATAATCCCATAAGAAATTCAAGTAATTCAGAATAGCAATTTTTTAACTCTTTTTCAACCTGCTGCTATTAATATGGATATTCTAATGGAATTTCTAAAATTTTATATGGCAGTAACCATTTTATTTTATAGTAAATTGCTTTCCAACTTTAGTTGAAGCGAATAAGGAAAAATGATAAGTAATAAGATAAGGCAGTTCTCAGTGTTTTTCATGTTACCTCTTGGGCTGCTTATAATTTTGCTTGCTGGAAACAAAGAGCATTTAAAGAGCCTAAAATTTGATTATGCAACTAATACAGCTACAGAGTCAAATAAATTTTCAAGTCAAAAAAGTAATGAAAAGCAAAAAGGGGTCCACCTTTTTGGACGATCAGATTCTATAGATTTTCAGTTCCTAAAGGATGACAACATTGAATGGGTGACATTTGTGTCATGGGCACATCAAGATGATTTTGATAGTGCTGACTTGAATCATTTTAATGGAGACAGTGTGCGTATGTTGAAAATGGAAGCGCGATGGGTTCATAAAATAAAAATTGCACACGCTGCAGGGTTAAAAGTTTTTTTCAAGCCGCATGTTTGGTTGACTGATCCCTCACATGGCAATTGGCGCTCTGACGTTTTTTTTACAGATGCCGATGACTGGGAAATGTGGAAAGAAAATTATACACGCTTTATATTACATTATGCAAAATTAGCGGAAGCGACACATACAGAAATGTTTTGTGTGGGCACAGAGCTTTCTAGATTGACGGTGGAGAAACCCCTATATTGGCGCGAACTTATTAAGCAAGTGCGTCAGGTGTATTCTGGCGAGTTGACTTATGCGGCAAATTGGTATAATGAATATGAAAAAATTAGTTTCTGGGATGACTTGGATTATATTGGAATACAAGCCTATTTCCCATTATCTAAAAAGATGGAGCCGAGTACAAAGAAACTTTGTAAGGGCTGGCGTAAATATCTACCTCATTTAGAGTCCATGCATAAGAAATATAATCGTAAAATACTTTTTACCGAGATGGGTTATAAAAGTACACCAGATAGTGCTATAGAACCTTGGACTTGGCTAGATGGAAAATCAGCCGATGAGTTGACATGTTCTTATGAAACACAATCAAATTGTTATGAAGCCTTTTTTAAAACAATCTGGAAAATGGACTGGTTTGCAGGCGTCCATATATGGCAAATGCGCAATGGAGATCCCGGAAGATCGCCCAAATTAGAATTCGACTTTACGCCATTGGGGAAACCCGCAGAAAAAATAATTGCCAAAGGTTTTAACTAAGTGACTTAGTCAATTGATATAACGCATTAATCTTTTCTCATTAAACCTAAATGCAAAATTCTGCCTCCTGATTGATTGACAGGACTGATACTTTTTCCAATAACTATTCCTGCTTCTGGTGCAAAGTAATCTTTGGTTTTTCTTCCAAATACATCTCTTATATGACCAATGTTTTGCCCAGTTTCTAGTTGGTCTAAAAGCTTAGATTGTATGTGTAATAAACCTCCTTCGTCAGTATATAGCCAATATGATTTGTTGCAAATCACAGTTTCCTGATCAACAACTTCAATTTCATCTTCAATCATATTTAAGTGACAGAGTACATTATGAATGCCCGCAATACCACTGCGAATGAGTCTTTTTTGATAAATACTTGGATTACCAACTTCTAGGGTAATAGCTGGAATACCCAATTCATCAGCGGCACCTCTTAGTGTACCGTCAGATGGTGGGTTGTGTACAATAATTTCAGCATTTTGTAATAGAGCCAATTCTTTGGTAGCACTATGATCCATGTCTGCCCTTATATAATAGGAATTTATTCTTCCGAAAGAAGCGGTATGAAGATCCATAAGAAAATCAAAATGTTTCACTAGCCTTTCAATAAATCGATATGCATAGATTTGACTCAAGTTGCCGTCAGGTTTTCCAGGCATTATATGATTAAGATCAACGCCATCATTAAACCTTCTTTTTTTTCTCATGAAAGAAGGAACGTTGACAACAGGTGCCCCGATTATAGTTCCTTTTAATTCAGCCACATCTATTTCTGTAAACAACCTTTGGATAACGGGTATGCCATTAAGCTCGTTGCCATGCACCGCTGCAGTTAAACCTAAAGTAGGTCCTGGTTCAGCGCCTCTGGCAACAATAAGTGGAATGCTAATCGCATTACCAAATCCATCATTAACGATTTTCAAAAAATAATATTTAAGACTTCCTTTTGGCGTGTCTTCAAGACGAAATTTGTCGATTGTTTGAATTTCGCTAATTAGTGTGTCGTTCATGAGCATAGTCAAATATTTTGTTCAATGTAATTTTAATAATTGGTAGTCCTGTTTGTTTTTGTGCTTGCGGAAATCCGCCGATGCTTAATGTATTTATCTCCGATAAAACTCTCTTATTGTTATCGTCTACTAATGTGTCTGCTCCATAAATTAAAATTCCTTTTTCTTTAAGAAGCGGGTTTATAGTTTCAATAATATTTTTTTCTTCCAATGTAGGTTCTGTTGCTACGGACTTACCGCCTAGAGCTACATTACACAGCCAAGATCCTTCTGGCGGCAACCGCAGAGATGACGCTAAAATTTCTCCACTGACAACAATCAATCTCTTGTCTCCTTGATTTACATTTTTGAGAAATTTCATGGCCAAGTATCCTTCTGAAGTGATTTCGTGTTCTATAGATTTTAAGTATTTCTCAGTAGAATGATCATTTTTACCATCATTAATTGTATCTCCCGATATTTTTAATAAACCCTTACCACCGTATTCTCGCAATGGTTTCAGTACAATGTCATGCTTCTTTGAAAATTCAATGATCTCTTCAATACTTTTACATAATTGAATAGGTGGACACAACGAAGGAAAATTTATAAGAAATGCTTTACTGCTGCATTCAATTATTCCTTCTGGATCATTGATGAATATTTTGTTTTCGAATCTTGCTTTAATCGCGCTCAGAAATTGATCAGAAACCGGTCTGGGAAGTCGTAAAAAAATAATATCAAAATCATCCAAATTCACCGTGCTAACATCATCAGAAAATTGTTGGCCACTGGGATCATATTCAAAAGATTGCGATACCTTATTTGCGATAATAGTATCAAATTGATGCTCCGTAAAAAATTGCTTGTTGTTGGCTAAACCTCTACTTGCGACAAATACTTCTTTGCATTTATCGTGCATGGACATCTCTCTTAGAATACTATAGATTGAATTTTCTTTAGAGTGCCCGCTGTGATCTGTTAAACTGATTACGCTGTACTTTTTCATAACATTATTTCATCGAGTAGGGTGGCATCATTATTTAAAGACTTAAATAGCTTCATTCTAAATTTTCCTTTCGAATTAAATAGTGTTTTGCACATTTTATCTATGGCAATAGTAGATAATACAGTTTGTAAAAATCCTTCGATCAAATCGTCCAATCCAATACCTAACTTATTGAAGTCTCTTCTGTCCATCAGCATTAACCTATTGGTATCAGAGCCCCATTCGTTCTCTCCTTTTTTTATACTTAAGTTGGTACCCAACATCGCCCATGAATCACTATCAGGATCTAATTGCTCTGCCAATGGCACCCCAGCACGTCTTGAATAAATGCATAAAGGCTTTATGCCATCTTTTGTGCTGCTGACCATCATTCTAATATCTGCTACAAATGTTGCTCCTGCTGAAGTAGGAATTGTTCCCACATGATAATACTTGCCTTCTTTACTTTTCGAGCTCCAATTATAATTGCCTATCAAACTCTGAACAATAAAGCGTTCGTAGTTGATTTCTGTTTCCATGAAGGCATCTAATTCCTTTTCATTAGTAATGGTGTAAACACCTTGTCCCGCATTTGAATAAGGAATCTTAACTACGGCATGACCGCCCATTTTCTTTATCCAAATAGGAATTTCATTTTTACTAATATCCCAAATAGTTTCAGGCATATTGATTTTCAATCCAAAATTTTCTAATTCCGAATTATAAATATCATATGCTTTAGCGGCAACCATTTTATTTCTGCCTCCTGCCAAGCAAGCGATTATCGGATTGAGGATTTTTGTTTTACTGTGAAGCGGTAATCTGTTCCATGGCTTTTGTGTCACATATCTAAAGACTGCTCTCATAGTGACCCATTCTTCATTGTGAAATACTTTTAAAACACCATCTTCAATTTTAATGTGATTGTTTTCTTGATTTTCATAATATTCAATCAATAAAACTTCTTCATCAAAGACATCAGCTATGACCGCCGCATAGCCAGAAGTCTCCATATGATTTTTATCGTAGATGACGCCTAAACGTCCCTGCATTTTAGCGACACCCTGCTTTGGTTTAAGGTACTCCTTAAATGTGCGTTCTATGAGAATTCTATATGACCCATCCTCTTTATTGTCGTCAACCAAAGGCATCGATTTTTGCCCAGAAGGGCAAGAATTATTTTCGATCACAACCATTTGACGATGACCATCTTCTGAAGTCGCATTAAATAAATCCGCACCACTCCACACAAAGTGTTTGCACTGGTAGTTAAGGACTTCAGTTAGTTTATCTCTATCAACCTTAGGATTAAGATGACAATATCTTGATACAATTTTAGTGGTATCCAAATTCAAAAAGAAATTCACCATAGGATGTATGGTAGCATTCAATGCTTTGGGATACCAATGGTTTTGATTATCAAAGGTGCCTGGCTTAACGACTTTTATATAATCTTTCATGCGGATAATTTAATAATGGCAGTTAGACGTTTTTAAATTTAATTAAGTTCCTTTAAAATGAAATTATTAATAAAGTTAACTCCAATCATTGGATTCTAAGAATATTCTAAGATGTGTAATTGTTTTGTATTTTTTAAGAATAAGTGTCTTTTTAAGACCACAGCAGATTTGTTTAACAATTGGAGGTTGTTTGGCGTATTTTTTAGAGCCGCCGATACTATCATAGAATATTTTAATAACACTTATAATGTCATATTGAAGCTTGATTTTATTACATTTCCCATGATTGAAAAGGTCTAATAACTTTATTTTATATTCAGGGCCACTCCGCTCTATTATCACATTATCGGCATGCATGTCTCCATGGTACTCTTTCAGCTTATGAATACTTTCAAGGCCTTTGACCAAGGCATATAAAAGATGAAGTCCTTGATAATAGGGTAGACAATTGCCTTTGTATTTTTTCAAATAAGTTGTAAGTAATTGACCTTCAGCAAATTCAGAAATAAGCATCGTTAATTGATGCTCATTGACTATGATTTTTTCGAAATTATGGTACTTAATAAGTATAGAGCAATTTCGGAGCTTATGCAATTTTTGGGCATAATTAGTGGCCGTCTTATCTAGCTTATTTCGTTTTGGAAAAAAAAATTTGGCAGCTTTATCAATTTGAGTTCCTTTCTCACGAATCTTAAAAACCTCCCCTTCCCAGCCACCACCGAGATGACTTATGATGACATATTTGTTTGCGAGTACTTCTCCTTGTTTAAACCCCAACTCCATATTCATCAGCACGTTTTTTAAGTCGCAAATATAATCTAAGAAAGATATAATTCAGTTTAAAATATCTTTATTAAATGATCATTTATTAAAGAAATTGAGCTCTGTATGATTGCGGTCAAATTCTTAATTTTCTTAGCTGAATTTCTAAAAGGATTAGTATGTTATTTAAAAAAAAACCTAAATACACTATGTATTAATAAAGAGACTTTGTCTGATTCCAAAACAAGTGGCGCTTTTAAGATTTAAGTAGCAAAACCGAAAAATATAGTCCATTGGACAAATGAATTGCCAATTGGACCAATTTTAGCATTAAAGTATATAATCTGTGTGGCAACAGAATACCAAAAATTTAGTAACTTAATGTTGTTCATTTTTTCCCAAAAAAATTGACGACCCCTTTTTAATGAAAAAAATCTGCATAACAATATTATTTATTGTGTTTTGGCAATTATTGTCGGGTCAATGTGATTGTGATGATTGTCCTATAACAGTGCCTAATAATGGCAATGCATCTAGTTTTATGAGTATATCTGGTGCCAGCAATCCTACTCTAGATGCCAATGGTCAACAAGTATGTCAGATATGTTTAGAATTACTTTCAGATGCTATACCAGAATTTAATGCGACCATCATCGCACCTGATGGCTCTTCAATCACCTTGATTTTGGATACTGGAATTGGTGTGGGTCAAAATATTGGTTTTAATATTTGTTTTTTGTCATGTGATCAAAGTGCCAGTCCAGACAATGGGTTTCCTGATGTTTTTGATTCAAATGCAGGATATGTTCAAAATTCATTTTATGATGGTACTTACTATCCTTCTGATGGCAATTGTCTTGAAGACCTTACGGGTCCCGTAGATGGTACTTGGGAGTTGGAAATGGGCGATGTGTTTTCTTTTGATAATACAGTTTTACAAGGATGGACAATTGGGTTTACGGATGACACTGGATTGAATTGTTCAAACCCAGGGTCTTGTAGCACGCCGCCACCATCTTGTATTGCTGAGGGAGGAGAGTTAAACATTGGCTCTCTGATATTATGTGAAGGTGATTCAGGTTTAGATTTTTCTGATCCCCCGAGTTTTCCAAATGGTAATGAACCCCCAAGTTCGGATTACGACTATACCTATATTATTACAGATGCAGTTACAGGCGTTGTCATAGATATTAATATGACGACGGATTTGACAAGTTATGCACCTGGTGAATATCAAGTTTGTGGCTTGTCTTATTTAATAGCTGATGCATCTGCACTTCCTTCTCCGGATGGTTCCTTAACCCTAAGCGATATCCAAAGTGAAATTGATGATGAAGATTATTGTGCAGATATTTCTGATGAATGTATAGATATTGAAATTACAGCTCCATTGCCTGACCCGATTCTCGATGGGCCATCAGTCGTTTGTGTAGATGAATTGGTTCAATATGAAATCACTAATTATGACCCATCATTGACATATGCGATTTCTTTCACAGGTGGAACTTCAACTTTTTTTGTAGATGACGAAACAATTAATATTGCATGGTTTACAGGTCCAGCAGAAATATGTGTGGGTATAGATCCATCTTGCGGAGCTCCTCCAGTATGTTTGATGGTCGAAATCACAAGCGCTACTGATCTGGAAATTTTAGGCGAACTAGAACCTTGTCCCGGTACCACAGAAATTTATACGTTTTTACCGGTACCCACTTCAAGTCAAACTTATGTTATAAATATCACGGGTGGTTCATTTACGACCTTGTCAAATAATTCTATTGAAGTGATATGGGATTCTACTCCGATGATGGGTGAGATATGTATTGAATTGATAGACAGTGGAGGCGGTTGTGTAGGCGATCCTATTTGCGAAGACATTAACATAGCTTTGGATTATGAAATTCCAAACGATTTAAATAGTCCAGATGAATTTTGTTTGGGCGATGAAGAAACTAGTGATGTCCCAGATGATGGGAGTGTTACTAATTATATTTGGACAACGACTAACCTTACGATAACATCTGGACAAGGTACTAATGAAGTAAGCTATGTCGCAGATGGTTCAGGTGTGGCTACTATTTGCTTAGAGATTACAACAGATTGTGGATCAATGCAGGGTCCTGTATGCGAAGATATAGATGTCTTTGAATATCCCGATCCTATGATAATACAAGTGCCACCTACTTGTGATTTTGACTTTGTGATCGATGCGACGGTTTCGAGTAATACGGATTTAGAGTGGGATTTAATTGGTGGACCGGGTACTATTTCTTTTTCACCAGATGACGGAGTACCGACGATGGCTTCGGTAACTCAAGCTGGTTTGTATACAATTGCATTAATCGAAGACAATAATGGATGTGAAGTGATTGATCAAATAACAGTTGAAGTCCTAGATGGTCTTATGCTTTCTGATCCAGAATTTACTTGTAATCTAAATGATCAATATACCGTGAGTTTTGAAATTCTCAGTGGTACATCACCGTTCACAGTTGATGGTGATTTACTAGGTGGATCTATTTTTACGTCAAGCGAAATTGAATCTGGTGAAGCGTTTGATTTTATTGTTTCAGATGATCTGGGCTGTACTTTTAATTTAACAGGAGACTTTACGTGCCCTTGTCTGACTGATGCAGGATCAATGCCTGAAGAAGTTTTAGTCGCTTGCTTTGTAGAAGGAACAGGCATAACTGCATTTTGGAATATGGATGGTGTGCTCGATAATACCGATGTGGGTTTGTATTATTTACATGATGGAGACGAGAATAATTTTGGAAATATAATTGACTTTAATGACACGGGCGAATTTGAATTTTTAACAGGTCAAATGCAAGTCAATACATTTTACTACATCAGTTTTGTTGTTGGAAATGATGATGGGGGTGCACCCGATTTTGCAGATCCTTGTTTGTCCATATCTAATGGGCAACCTATCATCTTTAGACTCTTTGACGAATTAGAATTAAATTATCCGCAATTTACATGTGATAATAATTTAGTAATAGCGGGTGATTTGATAGGTGACCTCACATTTATTAATTGGTTACAATTGGATGGTCCTGGATTATTGTCCTTTGATCCCAATCAAAATGTTCCTACGACAGTGACAGTAAGTGAGTCTGGCACTTATCTCATTGAGTACACTTACGGCAATGACTTTTGCGCAGAGACTTATGAGTTTGAAATTATCTTTGAGAAAGGTCCTTTAATTCAAAATCTCACAGAAGATTGTAATCTAAATAATGACGCTTATACTATTAGTTTTGAAGTTATAGGAGAAGAACCTTTTGAGACTGATTTGCTTGGTAGTTTTGATGGCAATGTATTTACCTCAGATGAAATAGTTTCTGGAGAAGATTACAGCTTTTTTGTGACGGATGATAATGATTGTACATCTACAACAGTGACCGGGAGAAAATTATGTGATTGTGACTCTTTTTCTGGTACTATGAATTCTGAATTGATAGAAGTTTGTGGCACCATCGATTCTATTTTTGCTGATCAAGTGATGGGTAGTTTTTTGGATCCTAATGACATTGGAATGTATTTTTTACATACGTCGAGTACTTCTAGTTTAGGAATGGTGATTGATAGTAATTTTACAGGAGGCTTTGGATATATACCCGAAATATTTTTAGATTCTATTTACTATATTTCTTTTGTTGTGGGCAATGATTTAAATGATGCAGTTGATTTGAGTGATCAATGTTTGGATATCGCAATGGGGCAACCTATTCGTTGGAATAGCATTCCTAATATTTTCCTTTCTGACGATCAAGAAACCTGTGGGTTTAATGTGAGTCTAAGTGCGGTACCTACAAACGGGCAGTGGCGTGTTGTTGAGCAACCTGTTGGAGCTTTTGCCATGATCGTAGATCCGAGTGATGCCAATACAGATTTCAATTTTGATATGACTGGTCAGTATGTTCTAGAATGGAGGACGAATGGGGTTTGTCCGAATGTGGCGACTACAACTATTATTCAAAATCCTTCACCAGTATATTCAAATGTTACAACAACATGTGCTGCGGATTTAATGAGTTATACTTTAAGTTTCGAGTTAGAGGACAACGGAGCACCATTCACAGTTAATGGAATGCCAACTGATCTCATATTTACATCAGATATGCTCGATCCCACTGTTGAATCTACCTTCTTAATTACGAGTAGTGCATCATGTATAAATCAAATTTCTGTCGGCCCTATTTTGTGTGAGTGTATGTCAGATCCTGGCACGGTTAATATTGGTGAAATCTCCATATGCACTTCAGAGTTGCTAGAGGTAAATGTTTCAAATCAAGATTTTATTCTAGAAGAAGGAGATACTCTGGCTTATGTTTTACACGATGGTGATGCCAATGCGCTTGGTAACGTTTTGGCCTTGTCCTATGGAGAACCTATTGCTTTCGATAATACAATGAATACCGATCAGATTTATTTTCTTAATGTGATCATTGGAGAGAACTTGGATGGAGAGATTAATTTCAATGACCCTTGTTTTGAATTTTCTGAAGCTATTACAATTGTATGGTTACCAGAAAGTATTATTACAATTCCAATAAACAATTCTGAAGTATGCCTGGGAGAGCCTTCTTTGTTTGATGTAGATGTTATGGGCATGTATCCTGTCGAGCTAATTTTTGAAAATCAATTCGGAGAACAGAGTATACAAATCATAGAAAATGACAATGATCAATTAGAGTTTTTAGCCGATGCTGAATCTGAGATATGGACATTAGTTTCTGTTGATGCTTTATGTGCAGGACCTTTTGATGAAGAAATTATAATTAATGCACAATCACCTTGGAGTTTTACACTTATCGATGATTTTGAAATTTGTAATAATCCACTTTTTAATAGCACGTTTGCACTCGAAGATTTATTTATCGAGACGGCCCAAGATGGTGAATGGAATGTGGGGCAAATTCCATTGAGTAATGACATTTTAGATTTTGCAGATCTTCCTGAAGGCGTTTACGAAATTGAGTTTTCAACGGTAGGGTTTGAGCCCTCTTGTCCAGGCATAACTCAATCCATTTCTATATTAGTTGTGTTGTGTGATTGCCCAGTATTTACTATTGCAGATGTTACTGTTTGTAGTGATGTGGGTAGTATTGATTTAGGATCATTTGATACACAAGGCTATGCAGGTGAGTGGGGTATTATTGATCCTAATATTCCTTTAATCATAAATAACAGTACACTTGAAATTCAAGGTAATGCAATTGGTGATTATTTAATCCAATACACAATTGATGATCCCTTATATCCTGATGTTTGTGACACGGAGATTGTTACGGTCATTACGATTGACTATTTGTTTTCAAATGGGGTGCAGATTGATTTTCCTACTTTTTGTGATGAGGAAATAAGTTTATCTCTCTTCGATTTGATAGAGAATGAAGACAATGGAGGGGTTTGGTTTTTTGATGGGATAATGGTTGATTCAGAAATTGATATAACTAATTTGCCTTTTGGCGAAAGTACGTTTACTTATGAAATAGTCAGTACCAATAGTTGTCCATCTGCATTAACTGAAGTAATTATTGAAAAAAATGAGATACCTTCTTTTACATATTTAGCTGAAGATGTAATTTGCTTTGGCGATAACAATGGAGAGATAGAAATTATTATACAAGATAATAATGGTGGAACATACACTTGCTTTCTAGACGATGTGCTGCAGTCTGGCGACAAACTTATTTCTGGTTTAGAGCCAGGGTCATATATGGTTTACATAGAGGATGAAAACGGATGTCAAAGTGAGACGCAAGAAATATTAATCAGCGAGCCAGAAATTGTCACTGTAGACTTGGGTGCAGATCAAGAAATCGAGCTCAATGATGAAGTGACCATACAAGCAATTATAAATATTCTAGAATCCGATGTCTCGGAAATTCTATGGTCTGATCTCACGGGAGTCTTAGATGTTGATTCCTTGGAGCTGAGAAAGATTCTCTCAGAAGACAATACCATTGTTATTCAAATTACAGATGTTAATGGTTGTATTGCTTTTGATGAAATTCAAATAACGGTTAATGTGCCACCTGTCATCGATACTAGATTTTATGTGCCTAATATTTTTAATCTTGGTGATGGGATAAATGGAACTTTCAGAATATTTAATACCGAAAGCATTGAGCTCATCAAATCATTCCGCATCTACGATAGATGGGGTAATTTGGTTTTAGAAAAAGAAGACCTGCCACCTGACTCTGAAGAAGCAACTTGGGATGGTTATTACAATGATGTTAAAGCTGAGATTGCTGTTTATGTTTATGTCTTCGACTTAGTGTTTAAGGATGGGAGTCAAGAAGTGGTTGCTGGGGATTTGATATTGGTAAGGTAATTTATCACGAGATACTTACCAATTATAAAATGCAGAATCAGAATACATAATCTTCTGGGTGATTGAAATCACCCTCTTAATGTTTAAATAGAATATTTACATAGATGATTTCTTTTTATAAAGTGCCAAGGCACTAGAAACCATTTTTACTTTGTGAAATATTTTATTTAATTGAAACTTGATTGGTTGTTCTAAAATGATAGCTTTGAACCGAACGGAATTGCGTTTCTTAGACATTTAAATGGCTAAGAAAATAAGCATAGGACGAATGACAGCGAAGCTGAAAAGATTGACTAAATGTCAATCTTTAATGAGGAACCTCAATATCAATTGAGGATGGGAGGCTGTAATTCATCTTAGAATGCGCCAGCACTGTGGTGTATCCTGTACTGAGAGCACGAAGTGAACCGAATGTATTGGCGCAATGCGAAAGTAACAAATACTTATACATAGCGATAAGCATTTTACTGTACCCAATACTAATAATCTTCTGGGTGATTGAAATCACCCTCTTAATGTTTAAATAAATTATTTACTTAAATGATTTCTTTTATGAAAGTGCCAAGGCACTAGAGACCATTTTTACTTTGTGAAATATTTTATTGAGTTAAGTGTTATCGGTTGTTCTAAAATGATAGCTTTGAACCGAACGGAATTGCGTTTCTTAGACATTTAAATGGCTAAGAAAACAAGCATGAAGAGAAGGGGCATAAGTGGTTTCATGAAGCAAAGCGAAATGAAAATCATCTTAGAAGAACCTAGCGCTTTGGTTACTTTGGCGCAATGCGAAAGTAACAAATACTTTTACGAAGCAAAAAGAATACAATGTAACCCAATTAATACATATCTTTACACAGCAACATCACCCCCCGAGCAGCTATTTGCAAAATAGCATTTCACTTTATTACCAGTATTTTATACTAAAACAATAGAATGACTCAAAAGCTAATTCATCTTATTTTATTTATTTTCCTTTCAGTAGTGTGCTTTGCGCAACAAACAGAAGATTATGATTGGGCCAATGTACCTATTGGTGGTGGAGGCTACATCACAGGCATGAAAATACATCCTCTGGATGCAGATTTACGATATTATCGTACAGATGTAGGGGGAGCTTACCGTTGGGATGCCGCGCAAGGGAAGTTAGTACAACTTATTTATTCAACAAATAAAAAACATTACAGCGTTGCTGGTATTGCATTACATCCAACTGATTTAGATATTGTTTACATTGCAGTGAGTGGTGATTGTAATTCCTCCAATACAGCTATTTATAAGTCAGCAGATCGCGGAGAAACATTTACAGTAGTGACAGGTTTGCCATTTTATTTTGCAGCCAATGGTGGAAGAAATTGTGATACTAACGGTGATAACAACGCGCCTAATACTGGAGATAAAGATCGGGAAGGTACGCCCATAGAAGTGAATCCTTTAAATACCAATGAGCTTTATATTGGAACTCGAGAGAAAGGCTTGTATATTATGAATATTCAAAATGATACATGGGTGCAGGTGCCCAATAATCAAATTCCTCATAATACAGAAGTGTACAGTATACGTACTATAAAATTTCATCCCACTCAAGCTGAATTAGTTTATATAGCATATATGGGTTATGGTGTTTTTCGTGGCAATACAAATACACAAGTTTACGAACGATTAGATGCAATAGGTAATGCAGCATTAGATGCCGCGCTTGATGATGCAATGGATATTGCAATTTCTAAGGATGGTGATTATATGCTTGTCGCTTGTAAAAATTCTGGTGTTTTAAAAGCAGCTAACATAACTTCTAATACAGTAAACTGGTCGGCAAGTCCTATAGGTAATAATATTGCAAAGGGATATTTAACTGTCGAGTGCAGTCCACATGATAATAATACAGCAGTTACAGTTGCAGCTGGTTGGAACCAAATAAGTAATATTGAAACGACAACTGATGCAGGTGTAAGTTGGCAAACAACAACCCATACACTAGATATGGCTCAACATATTTTTCCGTGGCGATATTCAGCTTTTGGAAATAATGTGGCTCAGTTTGGATTTGATCCTGTTAATGTAAACAAATTACATTTCACTTCTTGGTTTAGTACTTTTTCTTCAGATAATTGGACGTCAGTAAATGGCGGAACTTGGCACACACAGAATGCATATGGTCACGAAGAAATTGTTCCTACGGATCTTATAACATTTAATCCTAATCAAGTAAATCGGTTTTTAATGTGCGGTAGCGGAGATCACAGTGGTATGCTGTTTGATGACCTTACAGAGTTTAATTATGCAACGGAAACTGTCACTGATAATTTTTCAAATCCTGCAGAGATAGGTATGTTGAAGAAAAGTGCAAGTATGGATTTTTGTTTTAATAACTCAGATCATTTAGCTGTTGCGTTAACAGAAGAATGGAGTAATAGTAATGGCGGTATTGCAAAGTCTTCAGATGGAGGACAAAGTTGGGCATTGCTCTCTGACTATAATTCCACTGATGGAAAAAGTATAATTGCCATCGCCTCTCAAGATCCCAATGATTTAGTCATGCTTACTGAAAATGGATTAAAATATACTAACGACAATGGTGTAAATGTTGATCCATCCGTAGGCGTAACTAGCATGGCTGCAAATTGTAGTCCTTCAGCGGTAAATTGTTTGGGCGCTACTAATATAAACAGCGGTTCGATTAACAATAGTGTTTTTTCATCATTTAGAAATGTTGCTGCTGACAGAAGTTTAGATTGTGTTTTCTATTACTATGATTGGAATGGTGATTTTAGCATCAGTACGGATAGTGGTCAAAATTGGTGCATAATCAATACTACAGATTTACCGGCCTCAAATGATATTTGGCAAAAAGCCAGAATAACGAGCATACCAAATCAAGCTGGCCATTTATGGTTTAACATTAATAAAAAATTATTTCATTCATCCGATGGGGGAGTGAACTGGACAGAAATCATTTCTGTGAATGATGTCTTGGCGCTGGGCTCAGGTGTTGGGGAAAATGTAGGAGATTATGACGCTTTGTATATTTTTGGTTCGATTGATAATATATCTGGAAATTATGTTTACCGCTCAACTGATATGGGGACGACTTGGGTACAAATTAATAATCATGGAGAAAAGGAATTGTGGGGAGATATAAAAATAATCACAGGTGATAGAAATGAGTTTGGTAAAATTTATGCCACTTCAAGTGGTCAAGGTGTTTTGTATGGAGAGACGGCTAGTACTAATAATTGTCCACCAGTAGAATTGCTAACTAAAGGAAATTTTGACGATCTTAATAATCCTGATATTCCAGATTGGAATTTTCAAACTTTAGGAGCAGCGACTGCAGACGCTTTTATTGATAATCTTGGAAATGCAGTAATTGACATAATCAACGCTGGTGTCAATGACTATGATGTTCAATTAAGACAAGATAACTTTGGGATGGTTCAAGACCAATATTATTTGTTGACGGTTGATGCCAAAAGTACAACCAATCGCAGCTTTAATATTAAATTGAGAAATCGTACAAATGGAAGTTTAACTTACTTTGAAGAACCGATTGAATTGACGAATAATATTCAAAAATTTGCTTTTGTATTTAGAGCACCGGTATCTGATCCTGATTTAAGAATTGTATTGCTTTTTGGTGGTGATACCAATGATGTATTGATTGACGCTATTGGATTTCAAGAATACTGCTTGGACCATCCTATTGACAATATAAATTGCCCGGCCTATTTGACAATAAATGATCAAGATGTTTACCCTCAATCCTATGGAGCCACAGAGTTGATTATTTCGAATGGTATAGTAAAGTCGAATTCAAATGTACTTTTTAAATCAAACAAAGAAATATTATTGAAACCTGGATTCTGTACTGAAGTAAATGCCGTCTTTGAAGCGATTATTCAAAATTGTAATTAATGATTAGGTTTTATTATAAGGTAATTTTAGTTAAAGAAATATTATAGTCCAACTATATTGTGATAATAAGGAGTCTTTCAGGATATAGATAACATAAAGCAAAAATATTATGAAGAAACTATTAGTTCTAGCCAAGTTTTATTTACTCTTTCTTGTATGTGGCGTTATAGCCTTTTCTTGTTGCCTTGAGCCTACACAAGTTTCAATTATAGGTGATGGTAACATCAGTTTTATTTCTACAGCAGATACACAACTAGGAACTACGGATACTATTTCTAGTGCAGATTTTACAGTGTTTGCTAATTTTGAATTATTGTATGTTGAGCATTCAGTAGATCTCAATATATTACCTATGGCATATAGTACTTCATGTGAAGAGGAATTCCAAAATTCATTTATGATGAATACATTTGCAATTACAAATAGTAGAGGTTTTGAATATAATGGCACTACTTTTTCAGCAGGTCAAAATTTTGCAGATATAGACGCACTCACAGCCATTTTTGGAGAGGGTGATATTTCAATTAGGTTTACGCCAGAATTTAATAACAATGTTTCATTTACAAATGGAGCCAACGAATTTACGATCAGTGTTACAACAACCGATGGTCTAAATCTGGAAAGCACGGGTAGTGTAGTTTTTGATTATTAAATACTCAATTGTTTTCACCTAATTTTAATCTATATTTTAGTAAGGAAACAAGTGATTATGAGATGCCTGCAATAACAATTATTGGTCACAAAACACCTTGAATTTTCTTATGTAACCTTCATTAAAAATTCCACCATTGAAGTATGTAATCCTAATAGGACTAATCCACTATTGTAAATTATCTTGCAATTGTTCAAAGTTTGAGTTCTCTAGTTGATTAGTCAATTCTTTGGTGTTTAGGTTCTTGCTCAAGTAATATGTTGCTATTCCAAAAATTAGAGTATAAGTAACTCTAACTGTTCCTGATAAAATTGAAATTATTTTATGGTCCTTTTCAAAATACTTATGAAGAGTATAGGCAACTATAAAATCCAGAACAATAATGATCAGGATGCCAATTAACTGCTATAATACAATACTGTATTGTATAGGATATTTTTTTTTAATCCTTCAGGCTTATCAAATTCTGGATAAGCGTATCCTAATAAAAACCAGGCCACGATTGCCATTAAAAGCAGTGATGTTCCTGTAATTATTGCGATTCGTCTTTGGCTCATTTTCGTTTATTTTGATGGTTGATTGAATGTTAGAATGACATTACCTCTTTTTCGACCTTTATCCACATAGGTATGAGCTTCTTGAATTTGTTCCAACGGATATACTCGATCAATAATGGTGATTAACTTCTCCGATGCCAACATATCTCTAACATTGATAAGATCCTTCATACGTAGCTCCAGCTTGCGCATTCCAGTTGCATCGAATTTTAATTTCTTCTTTGAAAATGGAGATACGAAAAGCATATTTAGCAATGTTGAAAAACTAAGAACTGGAGTGAGATATATTCCATCTTCATTTAAGTTCTTTTTTGCTTTTGAATATGGGAGTTTACCAACTGTGTCAAAGATCACATCAAATTTTTTATTGCTTTTTTGCAATTCACCTTTGGTATAATCCAATACCTTGACAGCACCTAAATCTTTTACAAGTGCCTTGTTCTTGGTGCTACAAACTCCTGTCACGTCTGCTCCAAATTGCTTCGCTAATTGGATTGCGGCTGTTCCAATACTACCTGAAGCTCCATTTATCAACACATTATGACCATCTTTAATTTTTACATGGTCTGTGAAAAATGCAAGGGCAGTGCACGCTCCATCTAATATCCCTGTAGCTTCTTCATGACTTACGTTATTGGGTTTTTTAACGATAAGTTCATCAGATGATAAACAAATGTACTCGGCATATGCACCACAATTCAGGCCTGTTTCTGCTATGACTTGATCTCCTACTTTGAAATTTTTAACATCAGAACCCACTGTTTCAATTACACCAGAAAGGTCTGTTCCAGGAATTTTAATTTTTGGTTTTCTTAAACCAATAAACAATCTGCCAAAGTATGGCTTGCCTTCACGCATAAAGCCACTTGCTGCTGTTATTGAAGTGGCTCTAATTTTAATAAGTACTTCATGTGATTTTGGAGATGGTTTCTCCACGTTTTTAATTTGGAGAACTTCAGGTTTTCCATATCTTTCTGCGATTACTGCTTTCATAATTTTGTTTTTTAATTATGAAACAAATATGAGGTAGATAAATCCTTCAATCGTTCTAGATTATAAATCAGAACAAAATTTGAATATCAGAACTTATTACTTGAGTTGATTCAAATAAGCTTTTGGAGTTATACCCATTTTACTTTTAAAAAAGGTATTAAATACAGTTTTCGAATTGAACCCACTGTCATAAGCCAAAGCGAGAAGGGTTAAGTGGTGAGATCGTGAATCTGACAATTTAGCTATGAAATCCTTTAATCGATACGTATTGACATAGTTCGCAAAATTTTGTTGAAAGCCCTCATTTAATAGCTGCGACATGTGGTTTGCAGAAAGATTCATATACTGAGCCAGCGATCTAAGTGAAAGCTCCGATTCGAGAAACACTTCATCTTCTTCCATTAGATTTTTAAGTCTCTCTTTATATCTTTCCAGTTCTTGATTGGTGAAAAGAGATTTTTTGTATTTGCGTAAAGAATCATTATTGTAAGCCTTGGCAATAATGCTGCTGATCAGTTTATTAAATTCAGGTACGCTATGCAGAGGTTTTGCCAAGGGTTCTGTTGGCAACAACAAGACTAAAGGGAAATGATTATCTATAGCTATCTGCAAATATTCGAGAGCATTGTCTAGGTTATTTAATTGTGCATGACAAAGAATGAGAAAATTTAAGGCATTACCAGAAGAAGGTGTTTCAAGGAAGGATTTTAGTCTAGCAATTCCTTCTTCAGCTTTACTAATATTACCCATCATGGCATGCGCTACACTTGTGCCTCCAAGTTTTGCAAGATAGCCTGTGTTATCTTGTGTAAGGTTATTGAAATAGGTCAAACCTTCATCATGACGTCCAGATAACAAGTAACAAGCACCAATGTAAACCACAGGAAAAGGAAGTTCTGGTTGAATGCTGAGACTGCGTTTAAAATAAGGAATGGCCTCGTCATATTTCTCCATCATATAATATAGGAATCCTTTGTAATTGATGTTAACAGATGAAAAAGGAGCTAAGTCTAAAGCTTTTTCTAAGTATTTCAATGCCAAATCAAGTTTTCCTTCAATGGTAAGAAAATTGGCTTTAGTCAAATACATTGTGTCTGCTGGTCTCAAACTAATTGCATTGTTAAGATGGATATAAGCTTGCTTCAAATCCCATTTTTGCCAGCAGCTAATCCATGCTAAGTTTAACTGCGTCTCTGGAAGATCTTCTTTTAACTCAATGGCTTTTTGCAAGAATGGTTGTGCCTTAGTAAAACCTTCGAATGCTGGAATAATTCCCATTGTTCCCATGTACGTATAGCCTTGGTTAATATCTAGGTAGGGTAATGGAAATTCAGGGGAATCTCGAAGGACCTCTTCAAAGATTGAGATAGCCTTTAGCGTGTTTTCATAATCAAGTTTCATTAAAAAAAAGCGTCCTTGAAGATATTTCTTATAGGTGTCAAAAGGAATGTTGTATGAATCTACCAAGTGTTCGGATAACTCAAAGTGACCAAGATGTTCTCTGAGTTTATCTGCCACGATTAAACTAATTTCATCTTGAACTAAAAATACGTTTTTGAGATCACGATCGAAAGTTTCTGACCAAAAATGAAAATCGCTTTCAGCTTCGATTAATTGAACCGTAATTCTAGCTAATGTTCCTGATAGTCGAACACTACCTTCCAGGATAATTGAAACATGCAGTTGTTTGGCTATTTGAGAAATGGTACTTTTAGTTCCCTTAAATGAGAATGATGAAGTTCTAGAAGTAACCTTTAGTTCTTGGATTTTTGAAAGCGCATTTATTATTTCTTCCGTGATTCCATCCGAGAAGTATTCAGCATCCTGATTTGCACTCATGTTGATAAAAGGGAGCACGGCAATAGATTTATTGAGTTCTTTATTCACGAATTATTTTCTTTAAATTTTTTATTGATCTGTTCATAACTATAGCAGATATGAGCGTGTTGACCTTCTGTCGGCACCAGACATTATCCACATTATTTTGACTTCTTTTTCTTTCTAACTATCTTAACAATTCTATTATTTATTATTTCTGATAAATTCCAATTATACATTTTGGGGTCAGTTGTGTTGTAAAAGGCTACAAAAACAGCATCAAGGTCTTTGTGATATTTTGCGAAGCTTTGGTAACCAGGAACCCAACCGGAATGTTCATACTCATAAATGGAGGTATATATTTCCTGTTCTCCTTCTTCAAACAATGAGCCGTCGTTCAATGCCCTCAAGAAAGCACCTACGTCTTCTGCTGTGGCATGCATGCCATAATCGTTTGTCTTTAAATCAGAAGAGTATCCTACATGATAACCACTCATTACATCATTTATATTTACTTCACTTAGTGAAGCGAATGTATTTTTAAGATTCAGTCGTGTCAGAATTTTTTCCTGAATGAATTGAAAATTGCCATAACCAAGCTCATCATCCATGATCTTATTGATTAAAAGATAATTAGTATTACAATACTCATAGTCAGCACCAGGTTCAAAGTTGGCCGGTTTATCTTGAATCAATGCAAGACTTTCTTCAAATGTCTCTGTTGGAGATGCCCAAAAATTTGGAGCATCTGTAAAATTTGGTATACCACTTCTATGTTGTATCATCTGTCTCAAAGTGATTTTGGATGAGTTTTCGATTCTTCCTCTAAGTCCCGGTAAATAATCCGCGATGGTTTTATCAAGAGAAAGCCGTCCATCATTTACTAATTTGGTGACAGCTACAGCATCATATAGCTTGCTGATGCTGGCAATTTTAAAAAGGGCGTGAGGTTTGGCAGGTGTCTTTGAGTCTCTATTGTGCCAACCAGAAGTATAAAGTTGAGGTGGTTGACCAGCTTCATCTATATAGACGATCATTCCTTCAAATCCATGCCCAATGGCCTCATCCAACTGCTCCTGAACCTTATCCGGTATCGGTAGTATCCATGCCTTTATTAAAAGCCATGGAACAAAATAAAGCGATACTAAGGTCCCAACAAGCAAGAGAACGCGCATTGTCAATTTGGCTTTTTTATTTTTAATCATTTTGCTTTAGTCTTCGGTTTTAGCATGTACTTTTTTAATAATTTGATACCTAGTTAAGTTATTTGATTTTATTGATTAATCGTCTTGTCGAATTGCCAGGCTGCTAAGCTAATAACATTTCTATGAGCTGGTTTGGTTTTATATTCTATAAAATCTTGGTCATATTCCGATTGAGGGGTTGCTTTTTTGCTTTCTAATTGATGCCAACGGCCCCGCGTCTTATTTTGACTTTGCTTACCCTTTGTTCCATCTTGACTTGTCCAATTGTTCTCATGTTTCCATTTATTACCCACTTCTAGGGGCCAGTCATACTTTGGTGTTTCACTTTCGTCTGACTTAATAATGTCAGTAACAGGAATGGTGTCATTTCCGATTGTCATGCCTAAAATACCATTAAAACTGACTATTTCTCTTGTGTCTTTTCCCTCTGAGCGTACCTCTCCTTTTGTTGTTATTCCTTTATGTCTCCAGATCCATTTTTCACCAACTTGATAATCAGCTGAAGTACATTTCTGGGTGATGCCAGATTTCTTTGGACCGTTACAAGCACCAAGCATTACTAATGCAAAAAATTTTACAATTTGACTTTTCATGTGAAAACATATTTTGAATGTACTTACTTCTCATTAATTTTTTTTTCAAACGCTTCAAACCATTTTATTTACTCCTATAGATTTCATATAAAATCAAATCTGTTTTTAAGATATTCAGCTATTGGTTCAAGCCCAATTTCAGATCTTCTTTTATCGATATTTATAGGATTATAAACAGGCCAACCATTTAAGCTTATGGTTTCTGAATAGAACTTCATCTATCCTCCATAAATTTGCAATTCTCCTTTTTTCCTCCTTTTATAATAACCAAATGGCAAGCCCTAATTCTCCAGTCGTCATGGGTAATGAGAAAATCATTACTAACGGTTCTACCATTTCATAATCAGAATTTCCTATTTTTAATAAAGAAACTTTCATTGTAATTCCCCTTATGTATGATCTAATACCTTGTCAGTTTTTGATTTGAAGAACCATTGGGTTTCCATATCGTACTGTGATTACTGCCTTCATAATTTTGATTGTTAATTATAAGGAAATTTTGAAGGGAAGAAATCTTTCTAACGTCCTAGAAATTATTGATTCTTATTCTGTTTTCCATTTTATAATTTTCTGTTCTTTTTATATATACTTCCAAGTTACATCCTAATGGATTTCTTAGATTACTTAAAAAATCCTATATTGATTCAGGTCCAATTTCTGCTCGTCTTTGGTTCACATTTTCAGGGTTTATGATTGGCTAAACATTAAAGCTTTGGTCTCGGATAGTATTTTATTTGCTTTGCATAAATTTGAAGGTCTCCAAAATTAGTTACTAATCTATCCTCTGAGCGAGCCAATAATCTTGGGGCTTAACCTTTCTCTTCTACTGCCTTGTTCATCACCGGAATGTAATTTTATTTTGACATCTATACCTGAATGCTGAAACACATTTTATCTCTTAAAGAACAATTAGAATTTACACCCTATTCCACATTTGAGGTAATCAGTCTGTTCCGAATGAAACAGCATGTTCTTACCGTAGCCTATGAATAATGAAAGACCTTTATTATTAGATGTCAATTCAATTCCCGTTTCAGCTGTAGCAAATATGCCAGGATAGTCAATTCTGATAAGAAGCGATGGACCTAAAATAAAATATGGATTGATCGAAAATTTATTAGATTTAATTACTGCTCTACTTACTCCCATCATCAATGGAACTGCATGCGTATCTCTATCGCCCCAATTATTATATCCTCCTCTTATTTGCATATTGAAACTTTCACTTATGCTTAGATTATACTTTATCTCTATACCCGGATTACTCCATTTAGAATTCTCTCCAAATCGATGTGATTCTACGATGGAAGCAGTCAAAGAAGACTTGTAAATATCCCTAATCGATGATTGAGCAAATACCTTTATTCCAAATAAGCATAAAAACGTGATAATAAATACTATTCTTTTCATTGTTGTAGTTGATTTTTTATTATAAATTCTGTGGCTCTAATCATTTTAAAATTGTATGCTTGGTTTCCTCTGGTATTTCTTGTTGAATCCAATGACCACAATCGAGGCTAACTACTTCCACATTAGGAGCAAATTCTGGTAGTCTTTCAAACATTGGAATCATATCTTTCTTGCCATAAATCATGAGTGCGGGATGTTCGATGATGGGGTTGACATCCGCAATTAAATGCCAGTTTCTGTAAAGGTTTCTATACCAATTGATGCCACCTATAAACCCTGATGATTTGAAGGCAGAAATTAAAACGCTTAGTTCGCTGTCACTCATTATGGGATCGCCGAATGTTTTTTTAGCTCTTGTTAAATTAATCATCAGCATTTCCGGATCGGGCGGCATGGTTGATACATGGTGACGCCAAGAAAAGGCGTGCTTTTGAAAACCGTGAAAAAGAACAATGGGTTTTCCTGCATTTATTTGACCTGCCTCAAAAACCTCCAATTTTACATTATTGACGGAAATCATTGATGGCTTTGGAAAATCATTATGATTAAAATTGTTACAAATTTCGGTTTTCATTCATTTTAAATATTAAAATTGAGTTTAAAAATTAGTCCACTGGAAGACGAAGTTCAGTATGGAATTTTTCGTCTCGTAAAATTGATACTTATAGTCTAACAACCCAAGAATTATGAATCTTGACTTCTAAAACTACAGCTTGGTTTTAAGGCGTCCATTTTAAAACCAATTAAATCCTAGGCCAATGGAGAACAATACAACATCTCGATCTTTATCATTTTCTAGATTACTCCATCCCATCTGAATTTGGGTTTGAAGGTCTAGCGCAAAGTTTTTCTTTTGCACTAATTCATACCCTGTACTGAAGGCAACTGCACCACCAA
>ENA-ORXM01001671-ORXM01001671.1-marine-metagenome-genome-assembly--contig:-NODE-1671-length-29741-cov-3.819074_pt1 | contig 29741 bp, 25 predicted proteins | sample MGYA00237867_ERZ511480 | MGnify/ENA primary metagenome ERZ511480 (study PRJEB26309, sample SAMN06266103) | marine metagenome | isolation source: Algal blade | place: United Kingdom:Sidmouth, United... | reverse complement strand
AACGCCCATCCTTATCCTTTCGGGCCTGTCGGGCACGGAAGACAAGGTCAAGGGCTTCGGCTTCGGGGCCGACGACTACATGACCAAGCCGTTCAACAAGGACGAGCTGATCGCCCGCATCCATGCCATCGTGCGCCGCTCCAAGGGCCACAGCCAGTCGATCATCACCACCGGTCTCATCAAGGTCAACCTCGATGCCAAGACCGTCGAGGTCGATGGCAGCCGCGTCCATCTGACCGGCAAGGAATACCAGATGCTCGAACTCCTTTCGTTGCGCAAGGGCACGACCCTGACGAAGGAGATGTTCCTCAATCACCTCTATGGCGGAATGGACGAGCCGGAACTGAAGATCATCGACGTCTTCATCTGCAAGCTGCGCAAGAAGCTTTCCAATGCCACCGGCGGTGTCAGCTATATCGAAACCGTCTGGGGCCGTGGCTACGTGCTGCGCGAGGTCGAGGAAGACAAGAAGGCCGAAGCCGCGAGCGCCTGAAACGCCGACCCCTCGGAATGAGACGACGAGAACCCGCCCGAGTGGCGGGTTCTTTCGTTGCCTGAAGACGAGCGGATCGACCGATCCCCGTCAGAACCGGAAGCACATCGTCCGACCGGCGGGCAGGGGCAGAACCACGCCCCCGGATGCCTCGCAGGCGCTGGTATCGGCGGCACCCCAGCTTTCCGCCGGTTTCACGGCATCCTCGCCGATCACGAGATAATCGGTCGGCTGGAACTGGAACTCCGGAGCTTTGGTCAGCTCGTACTTCTCGTCATTCGACAGCAGGGGTGCGCCGATGAAGATCGAGGGATCGACGCCGTTCAGGGCGTTTTCGGGAACGCCATCGGGAAACGCTTCGGAAAAGCTCTGGGCAAAGGCCGCGCCGGGCAGCATCGTGAGGACGGCAAGGATACGGATCATGGTCTCGACTCCGGTTGACGAACAGGGATTCAACTGCCCCGATCCATCCCTCCGTCAAGTGCGACGAAATCCCGCTTTCAGCTCTTTCAGCGTGAAGGCCCCGAGCATCCGCGCCACCAGTCCGTAGCTGACCATCCCGAGCAGCACGAGGCCCAGAAGCGCCGGAACCCGCAACCATCCGCTCTCGAACAGCCCCGCCCCCGTACGGGCGGCGACCCACAGCACCCCCCCCATCGCGAGGCTCGCGATGAACAATCGGGGCAGCCGATACGCGAGGCGCGTATCCATCGCATAACCCCGTTTGCGCAGCAGGATCCACAGCCAGCCGGTGTTGATCCAGGACGCGATCGCCGTCGCGACCGGGATCGCGACCCATCCGAGCGTCAGCGCGCCCCCTATCGCCAGCACCGTATTGATCCCCATCGCCCAGAGCGACAGGCGCAGGGGCGTCTTGCTGTCTTCGGCGGCAAAGAACGCAGGCGTCAGCGTCTTGTTCAGCACGAAAGCGGGCAATCCGGTCGCGAACAGCGCCGTGGCCAGCCCCGTCATCGCCGCGTCCTCTGCCGTATAGGCCCCCCGCTCGAAGACCGCCCGCGCGATCTCGACCGGGATCAGCATCAGCGCCACGGTCGCGGGCAGGGTCAGCGCCAATGCGAATTCCGCCGAGCGGTTCAGGGAATGGACCGCCCCCGCCTCGTCCCCGAGCTTCAGGCGGCGCGAGAGGTCCGGCATCAGGACGATCCCGACCGCGATGCCCACCACCCCGAGCGGAAGCTGGTAGAGCCGGTCGGCATAGGTCAGCCACGCGACCACCCCGTCGAAGAACGAGGCGATGACCGACCCGACCATCAGGTTGATCTGCATCGCCCCCCCGGCCAGCGCCGCCGGAGCCGCCAGAGCCAGCAGCCGCTTCATGTCCGGCGTCAGGCGCGGGCGACGGAAGGCAAAGCGCATCCCGGCCTTGCGCGCGGCTCCTGCGACGAGCGCAAGCTGCGCGAATCCCGATAATACGACCCCGAGGGCCAGCCATATCTCGACCCGCCAGCCGAGCATCAGGGCCGTTCCCGAAAAGCCGATCATGAACAGGTTCAGGATGATCGGCGCTCCCGCCGCCACCGCGAATTTTCCCAAAGCGTTCAGCACCGCACTGAACAGGGCCGTCAGCGAAATCAGGAGGAGATACGGAAACATGATCCGCGCCAGCAGCACGGCGGTATCGTATTTCGTCGGCTCGCTCGTGAACCCCGCCGCCAGCGCCAGCATCAGGACCGGCATCCCCAGCGTCGCGATCAGCGTGAAGACGAAGAGCGCGCTGGCCAGCATCGCCAGTGCTTCCTCGCCGAAGCGTCTCGCCGGGGCTTCGCCATCCGCGAGGCTCTTGGTGAACAGCGGCACGAAGGCCACGCTGAAGGCCCCTTCGGCGAAGATGCGGCGGAAGAGGTTCGGCATCCGGAATGCCGCATAGAACGCATCCGCCGCATCGGACGACCCGAGGCTCGCCGCGATGATGATCTCGCGCACCAGCCCCAGCATCCGCGAGATCAGCGTCATGCCGCCCACGGTCAGAAACCCGCGTCCCAGGCTCATGGGTTCGCGCGATTGTTCAAGGGGGTGCCGCAGCCCTGGCCAACGAGCCTAGCGGGTTCACACATTTCCCATAAGTGAGCGTTGAAGTGAGAACGCGCGTATTTTTCAGTGTCATACCCGCAAAGGCGGGTATCCAGTCCGGCGTGTTCCATGAAGGGAGATCGTTCTCCGACCTTACCGTGAGAACCTGAGGAACCATGGATTCCCGCCTGCGCGGGAATGACATCGTAATTCCCGATACTAATGCTCTTCGAGATGTGTTTACGCGGTAGGCCAACGAGCCGGGGCCTCGACGGGCTTGGGCGCGTGTTGAAGCAACGCGCCTTGTACCGGCAAGGCCCCACATCTGTCTGCGGGACTGCGCTCCCGTTCTCCCGCACCCCTAAGCCTCGCCCTCAAGCACGGCGAGTACGGCGGCGGAGATGGTCTTCTGGCGGGCTTCGCTGGTGATCTTCAGGCCGAACATGTCCTTGACATAGAACGTATCCACCGCCCGTTCGCCATAGGTCGCGATGACGGCGGAGAAGATGCTCATGCGCTGGTTCGTGATCGCATGGGCCAGATCGTGGACCAGCCCCAGCCGGTCGCGTCCCGTGACCTCGATGATCGTGAACAGTTCCGAGGCCGTGTTGTCGATGGCGACCTCGGGCGGAACGTGGAAATTGAGTTCCGGTGCGGAGAGCGCCGCCTCCTGACGCTCCTGCAAGGCCAGATGGGGCCGGATATCCCCTTCGAGCACCTTGCGGATCGTCTTGTGCATCCGGTCGAGGCGATGCGGGTCGTCATAGACCTCGCCTTCCTGATCCTGCACCCAGAAGGTCGCGAGGGCGGTTCCGTCCGTCGTCGTGAAGGTCCGGGCATCCACGATGGAGGCACCGGCCAGCGACACGGCCCCCGCGATGCGCGAGAACAGCCCCGGATGATCGCCCATCGCCATGGACAGGCGCGTCGCCGCGCGGTGCGGATCGCCCGATACGTCGATGGCGGGTGCATCCTCCTTCCTGTCGCGCAGGATGCGGGCATGGACCTCGTGGACCGACGCATCCAGACCCAGCCAATAGGGCGGATAATGCCGGTCCATGAAGGTGTCGAGCCACGGATCGTCCCACCCGCCCAGGCGGTCGCGCAGGGCTTCCTTGGCCTGATCGATCCGATCGCTGCGGCTTTCGGACAAGGCTCCGTGTCCGGCGGTCAGCACGGCCAGCGTCTCGGTATGCAGCGTGCGCAGCAGTTGCGCCTTCCAGTTGTTCCACACCCCCGGCCCGACGGCGTGGATGTCGCAGGCCGTCAGCACGAACAGCAGGTTCAGCATCTCGCGGCTCTGCATCACGTCCGCAAAGTCCCGGATCGTCTTGGCATCGGCCAGATCGCGCTTCTGCGCCGTGTCCGAGGCCAGCAGGTGATGGCGCACGAGCCAGACGACCTTCTCGACCTCCGTTTCCGACAGGCCGAGCCGGGGACAGACGTCCTCCGCGATCCGCGCCCCCGCGATGGAGTGATCCTCCGGCAATCCCTTGCCGATATCGTGCAGGATCATCGCGATGTAGAGAACCCGCCGGTTGATCGGCGATTTCATGATCTGGGTCGCCCTCGGCATCGCCTCAGCCAGTGCGCCGTTCTCGATCCGGGCCAGCGTACCCACTGCGCGGATCGTATGCTCGTCCACCGTGTAATGGTGGTACATGTTGAACTGCATCATGCAGACGATGCGCCCGAATTCCGGCATGAACCGGCCCAGCACGTCCGCCTCGTTCATCAGGCGCAGGATGCGCTCGGGGTCGCCCGTCCCCAGCAGCATGTCGAGGAATTCGGCGATGGCATCGGGGTCGTCACGCAGGCCGTCGAGCAGGGCGAGGTTGCGGCGGATCAGCTTGAGCGTCACCGGATGGATCGTGCCGTTCGTCTCCACGGCGGTGCGGAAGACCCGCAGGATCTCGATGGGGCGCTCCCGGAAGATCGCCGGATCGCTGACGAGCAGCCGCCCATGCTCGATCCGCACCGTCTCCTCGCCCGCATCCCTGGCGAACAGGCCGAAGAACCCGCTCGCCGTGCGTCGCTTCGGCGTGATCTGCTGGGCTTCGAGTGCCGCACAGAACACGCGCGTCAGATCGCCGACTTCCTTGGCCACGCGGAAATACCGGCCCATGAACAGCTCGACGCCGCTCTGCCCGCCATCGCCCGAAAAGCCCATGTTCGCGGCGATTTCGATCTGCTTGTCGAAGGTCAGTTGCTCCTGCGCCCGGCCCGACAGGTAATGCAGCCAGAACCGCACCGTCCAGAGGAACCGCGCGGAATCCATGAACCGCGCCAACTCGGTCTTCGTGAAGACGCCATGATCGACCAGATCGGCGGTGCGTTCGACCTGATAGAGATACTTGCCGATCCAGAACAGGGAATGCAGGTCGCGCAGCGCGCCCTTGCCCTCCTTGATGTTCGGCTCAAGCAGATAGCGCGTATCCCCGACCCGCTCGTGCCGTTCGCGCCGTTCCTGCAGCTTTGCGGCAGCGAATTGTGCGCCGGTATCGGCGAACAGCTCGTCGCGCAGCCGGGCGCGCATCTCGTCGTAGAGATCGGCATCGCCGCAGATCAGCCGCGTCTCCAGAAGCGACGTGCGGATCGTCATGTCGTCGCGCGCATAGCGGATGCAATCGTCGGTGGAGCGCGTCGATTGCCCCACTTTCTGTTTCAGATCCCACAACCCGTAGAGGACCGTCTCGACGACCGACTCCGTCCAGCCGGTGCGCTTGTAGGGGGTCAGGAACAGCAGATCGATATCCGAGCCGGGGGCCAGCACCCCGCGCCCGTAGCCGCCCACGGCGACGACGGCCACCCGCTCCGACGATGTGGGATGGGGCAGGGGGAAGGTCTTGCATCCCTGCTCGAACAGGGCCGCGACGACGTGATCCTGCAAGGCGGCGAGAGACTTGCCCGCCGCCAGCCCGGCCATCGGGGTCGTCTCGAAGGCGGCGCGCGTGCGCTCCCGCCCGGTCTTCAGCAGGCTGGCGAGCGCCATGGGTACCGCTTCGCCGGATTCGATCCGGGCCGTACAGGCGGCGATATCGTCCGGCGTCGGGCTGACCGGGATGGGGGCGGCCTCGGGATCGACCCGGTCGGGCCTCTCCGCGATGGCCGCCGGGGCGTCGTCTGTCACTGACGGTATCCGGTGATGCTCGTCAGGCGCTGGCCGAAGGTCGCCGGGGCCGGATCGACCATCTCGAATTGCCGCCGCCCGACCTTCAGGATCGACAGCAGGCGCTGGTTCTGCCCGTTGGGCAGGAAGCGGAACAGGCCGCTCATGCCGCGAAAGCCGGTCGGGCTTTCGATATTCTGGATCGTGAAGGGCGGCTGTCCGGTCGATTTCGCCCGGCCCAGCAGCGCCCCGGCAATCGCGACCCCGTCATAGGCGAGGGCGGCCACGGCGGGGGGCTTGCCGCCGTAGGCAGCCGAGTAGCGGCTTTCGAACTCGGCTTTCAGGGACGGGTCGAGACCGGGGAACCAGCCCCCGCGCAGGGTCGCCTCGCGGAAGGTCTCCGCATCGTCCCAGATGCCCAGACCCATGTACTGCACCTTGCTGGGCAACACGTCGTTATAGGCCAGATAGGCGGCGATGCCCTGCAGGGCCTTGCCGTTGGTCGCGATGAGCACGCCCTGCACATCCGGGTTCGCCCCGTAGAATTCCGCGAAGCGTTTGCCGGTTTCGGCGGCTTGCGCGAAATTGGGACTGATGGGCTGTACCGTCGCGACGTTCACGCCATAGCCTGCGGCGGTGTTCTGCACGGTGCGATAGACGATGCCGCCATAGGGCGTGTCGGGCGAGAGCAGCCCGATCTTGCGGATGCCGCGCTTGGCGGCATAGGAGAGCATCCGCTCCACTTCGGCACCGGGCAGATAGCCGACGCTGTAGATCCCCCGCCGCAGTACGGTCTCGTCGGTGGTGAAGGCGATCACGGGGATGCCCGCGCTCTGGGCGACCGGGGCGACCGCCGCCGCCGAGCTGGAGAACAGCGGCCCGATGATGAGCTGTGCGCCGTCGGCGACCGCCTGCTGCGCCGCCTGCTGCGCCTGGCCGGGCGAGCCGCCGGTATCGTAGCCGCGCAGCACGAGCTGCCGATCGCCCAGCGCCCGCGCCGAGAGCGCGGCGGCCTGGGACAGGCCCTTGGCGAGGCTGCGGATGGAGGGTCGGGAATCGCTGTCCGGCGTCAGGATCGCGATCGTGACCGGCGCGTTGGGATTGAATGCGGGGGTCGGCGGGCTGTAGCCGAAATTGGATTGGGCGAGTTGCGCGGTCTCGTAGGATTCATCGTCGGCGAAGCCGCCCGGATAGGGATCGTCCCCCGTCTCGCCTTCGGCGGGCGGCAGGGTGTTCGCGGCCTGCGGTTTCTCCGGAGCGGTATCCTCGGCCTCGATCGCCTCGGGCTCGTCTTGCGGGGCGTTGCCGCCGAACAGGCTGGCGAAGGCCGAGAGCGGTTCGTAGACAGGCTCGGGCGTATCCGGGGTATCCGCGACTTCCGGCTCGGGTTCGGCCATCGAAGGGGCGTCGAGGGCTGCGCTCACGTAGGCGGGCGGTGTCGGCGCAGGCGGAGCCTTGGCGGCGGGCAGTGCCGCCGGTTCGTCCGATGCGGTCGGCGCGGCGAGATCGGGCGCGGCACCGGCGGTCGGGCCGGGGTCCACGGTCGAGCCGTAATCCGCGCTGGCCACTTGGGCGACCTCGGACTGCGCGCCCGGTTCGGCAGGCTCCTCGAGGGCGACCGTCGAGGCCGTCTCTTCCCTGGCCGAGGCGCTGCCGAGCAGGAAGTCGAAGAGGCCCTTCTCTGCCGGTTTCGCCGTCTCAGGGGCCTCGACCACCTTCTGTGCAGCGGGCGGTTCCGGCGTGGCAGGCCTGGTCGCGGCGGGTCGCTCGACCTGGGGCAGGGCGAAGGTGGTTTCCGGCGCAGCGGCCTTCGCCGATTTCTCGGGCGCAGGGGGGGCGGTCTTCCGTGCGGTCACGGCCTCGGGGGCCGGTGTCGCGGACCGTTCGGGGGCGGGCGCTCTGGCCACGCGCGGTGTCGGTGCAGGCGGCGTCGTCTTCGGGGCGGGGGCCGTGGCGACCGGAGCCTTCGCCACGGGGGCAGGCCGGGCCACCGGTGCGGCTTTGGCGACGGGCGCTTCGGGTCGAACCTGCGCCACGGGGGGCGGGGCCGCAATCACTGCGGGTGCCGCGACCCGCTGCGCGCAGGCCCCGGTACTCAGCACCATAAGCGCCGCGACCATCGTGCCGCGCGTCCACCCTGTAAACCGGTCCATGCCGTGCCTCCGCTCGTTCCCGTGTTTCGCGTACCGTATCACGAAAAGCCCGCAATCGGTCTATGCTCTTGTGAGGGAGCGAACGATACGACAGGGTAAATTTTCGTTAAGATTTGGCGCCTTTCCCGTATCCCGATGGCATCCCGTGGCAAAATCGCAACTCCGACCCGGCCTGACCCTGATCGCGACGCCCATCGGCAATGCGGGGGATATCACCCTGCGCGCGCTCGACGCCCTGCGCGATGCCGATGCCATCGCCGCCGAGGATACCCGCGTTGCGCGGCGGTTGATGGATATCCATGGCGTGTCGCTGGGGGGGCGTCCGCTGATCCCGTATCACGATCACAACGCGGCGAGTGCGATGCCGCGATTGCTGGAGTTGCTCAAGGGCGGAGGCCGGGTCGTCTTTCTGTCGGATGCAGGGACGCCGATGGTGGCCGATCCCGGCTACAGGCTGGCCAAGGCCGTCCTCGCCGAGGGCATCCCGCTGGAGGCGACACCCGGCCCCTGCGCCGCGATCATGGCGCTGACGCTCTCCGGGTTGCCGTCGGACCGCTTCACCTTCGCCGGGTTTCCCCCCAACAAGCGCGAGGCGAGGCGCACCTTCCTGCGCGAACTGGCCCCCCTCCCCACCACCCTCATCCTCTACGAATCCCCCAAACGCCTCGCCGCCTCGCTGGCCGATATGCTGGAAGTCTTCGGCCCCCGCGACGCCGCCGTGGCCCGCGAATTGACCAAGATGTTCGAAGAAACCCGCCGGGGATCGCTGGAAACCTTGGCCGAGATGTACGCCGAGGAGGGCGCGCCGAAGGGCGAGGTGGTCGTGGTCGTCGGCCCCCCCTCCGCCCCCGAACCCGCAGGCGAAGCCGATATCGAAGCGGCCTTGCGCGAGGCGCTGGAGACGATGACCACGAAGGACGCCGCGAAGACGGTGGCGACGGAGTTGGGCCTGCCCCGCAAACAGGTTTACGAGCGTGCACTGGCGCTGAAAAACGGCTGATAGGATGTGCTGCCCCGGATGCGCTGCAACATGAAATGTTGCTGTGCTGGTCGCTACGCGCAGTGGCCGGGGCCTCTCTCAATGGCGAACGACCCCGGACCAGCAGCGCAGGACTGCGTCCCGCGCAGCATCCGGGGATGCAAAATTTCTAACTTAGCGCACATGGTATCTGCGTGCGGGGCAGCGGCTTATAGTGAACCTGCTGCTTCCCTTCAACCGTATACCACGTTAGCCTCTGCAACGGGGAGGGACGTGGATGGACCCGATTAGCTTGCTTCTTGGTTTGTGCGGGATCGGCGCAAGCTGGTATATTACTCACAAATACTATCGTCGCCAGCAGGCAGACGAAGCAACCAAGCTATTGGAAGCCAGTAAACTCCCCGCCGAGCGCATCAAGCGCGACGGCTGGCCGATGATCGACAATCTCCCCGATGCCCCCCGCGAGATCATCGGGCGCGATGACGAGATCGCGCGGCTGGCCGAAATGGTAGAAGATGCCCATGTCGCGACGATCATCGGCAAGCGCAAGAACGCCGCCGCCGTGCGCGGACCGGGTGGCATCGGCAAGACGGAACTGGCCACTGAATATGCCCGCCGTAAAAAGGCGACCTATGAAGGGGTATGGGTCGTCCCCGCAGAGAACGAGACGACGTTGCAGGAGAGCCTTGGCACCCTTGGCCGGAAACTGTGGTGCCAGCCCGCCGACACCCCGAAGCAGAAGGCTATCGACGCCCTTCATGCGGCGCGCGACCGGGGCGAGCCTTGGCTGATCCTGTTCGACAATGCCACCGACCAGAAGAGCATCGCGCCCTATCTGGTGGCGGGGGAGCACCTGCACTGCCTCATTACCTCGCGCCATGCGACGTGGCAGGGGATCGCCAGCTATCCGGTCGATGTGCTGGACGAGGGCGAGGCGCTGGCCCTGCTGCGGGAAGTGTCGGAGGATGACGAGAAGGATTTCGGGCCGCTGCTGCCGGTGCTCGACGGCTATCCCCTCGCGCTGGTCGCGGCGGGTGGCTATTTCTTCGAGCGCAAGGCCGCGACCGTCGATCACTATCTGGCCGAGTTCGACAGGCGGCTGAAGGACGACGTGGCCGACGGGTCGTACAAGCCCGCCGAGGAAGGCTCTGCCCCGCCCAGCGTCTACGGCTCCGTCTCCCTCTCCATCGAAGGGCTGGACCGCGACGCGAAGGGCCTGCTGTCGCTGGCCGCCTACCTGTCGCCGGATGATCTTTGGCTGGAGATGATTGGTAGCGACGATAAGTTTGCTAAAGGCAAAAGCCCCGGTGCCCATGACTGGCCCGATTTCGTCGAACGGATTGCCGAGAATCCGGCACGGTTGGGGGAAGCGGTGGCGGCACTGGAGCGCGCTTCCCTGCTCAAGCGCGACGGGGAGGGCGAGGACGCCCGCCTCACCCTGCACCGCCTGACCCAGGCCGTCATGCGCGCCCGCCTGCGCGGTAACGGCGACCGCTGGGCCGATGCCGCCGCGCGGATCGTGAATGCGTATGTGCCTTATGACTTCGATGAACCGGCCCAATGGAACCGCTATGCCCGTCTGGTGCCGCAGGCGGAGGCGCTGCTGTCCCATGCCCCGCCGTCGCAGGCCAGCGACCGGGCGTTCGGCCAGATCGGCGGGTATCTGCACGCTCGCGGCGATTATCCGGGCGCAATCCGGTTGCTCGAACGGGCGAGGGGGATCAGCGCGTCCATCAATGGCACGGACAGCGCCCTGCACGCGCTGCGTCTCAATAATCTGGCGTCATCCTACGAATACGATGGTGATTTGGTTCACGCGGAACCGCTTTATGTCGAGGCCATCGCTATCGACGAGGCGATACTGGGCGATCATCCGCAGACAGCAACCCATATCAATAATCTCGGCCTTCTCTTTAAAAAGCAAGAAGCGTTCGGGAAAGCGGAACCGCTCTATCGACGGGCGGAGCGTATCGACCGGGAGGTGCTGGGTGAAGATCATCCGAACCATGCCAATCGGCTGAGTAATATGGGCGCGCTCTACGATAATTGGGCCGACCATCTCGGCGGCGATGCGGAGAAGCGGTCACGGGCAGCGACCTACAAGACGGATGCCCTCGCCGCCACCCGGCGGGTGGTGGGCGAGGTCCATCCCGAAACGGCAAGAAACCTGAACAATTTCGCGATCTTTCATCATCGAACCGGCGATCACGATGCGGCGATTCCCTCGATGCGGCAGGCAGCCGCCATCTTTCTCGATTTGCTTGGTCCCGACCATCCGAATACTCAAATCGTCCTCAATACATTCGCAGGAATGATAGTGGAGCGAGACGGTGATGCGTCGGGCGTACAGGCGGAACTCGAAAGACTGCCGCAGGAAACCGCCGCCATCCGGGTCGCGCATGTGACATGGGGGATCGGCAAGCTGGCAGAGATCGCGGCGCGGTACGAGGGTGTCGAGGCGAGCGACCTCCAGGCTCTTGCCGAGGCAGTACAGGCCGAGCGCGAACGCTTGCGGGCGGAGGGGGCACCGCAGGACAAATGGACTTGGCCCGTCACCGAGTTTCAGGGTGCCGTCTTCGCCCTGCAACAGGCGCAGGAATGGGGGATCGAGATCGAGGATGGGGCGCTTGGGGAGTGAGTTTCTGGTCATCGTCGGACTTGTTCCGACGATCCATGGTTCAGGGTGTGCTGAGAGATGGACCCTCGGGACATGCCCGAGGGTGACAGGATGACCACCTCTCCTGACCGCGCCGCCCGTGGCAAAGCGGCCCACGCCACCGGCCTTGCCGCCGAGGACACGGCTGCGCGTCTCGCGACCGAACGCGGCCTCACCGTCATCGAACGGCGCTATCGGACGCCCCATGGGGAGATCGATCTGATTGGGGAAAGTCCGGGGTTGCTGGTCTTCATCGAGGTGAAGGCGCGGCGGTCGCAGGATGAAGCCGCCCACAGCCTGACGCCGCGTCAGTGGCAGCGGCTGGAGGCGGCGGCGCTGCACTTCGTGTCCGTTTACCGTACGCCAACCAATCTATCCGACCCTGCGGCCAGCACTACCGGGCCAGACCTGCGATTCGACGTCGTTCTCGTCGGGCGCGACGGCCTTGCCCGGTGGATCGAAAACGCGCGCGGGTTCGACGAGTTCTGAGGGGGATTTCGGCGGACCGCGCCTCCACATCAAGGCCGCCAAATGTCCAGACGCCTCCTCGCCGCCACCGTCCTCGCCATGCTGGCCCTCACCGCCTGCACCGCGACGCCCCAGCCCGTCCATGCGGGCCGCACGGTCGGCACCACCCTAGACGACGCCTCCATCCAGCTCGCCCTCAACCGCGACATGCAGCAGGGCCTGCCCCATTTCATCACCCGCATCGGCACGGAGGTCCGCGAGGGCCGCGTCCTCATCGTCGGCACGGTGGAAAGCCCGACCCAGCGCCTCGAAGCCTCCAGGATCGCATGGCAGATCCGGGGGGTGCGCGATGTGGTCAACGAGCTTCAGGTCGAGGCCCCGCAGAACTTCCTCACCTACACCTCCGATGCCCGCATCTCCAACCAGATGCGCGTGCGCCTGCTCACGGCCAACAGCGTCGCCTCGACCAATTACGACATCGAGACCGTGAACGGCATCGTCTACATCCTCGGCATCGCCCGCACGAAGGCGGAGCTGGAGCATGTCGCCTATCTCGCGGCGACGATTTCGGGTGTGAAACGGGTTGTCTCCCACGCGCTTCTCGCGGATGATCCGCGTCGTCTGGAGAGGCCCCGCCACGCCTCGACGGTCACGTACCAGTAGCCGGGGCCGCGCGCCCCCAACCGGGAGCGCAGCCATGCCCCTCACCAGTGGGTCACTTGCAGTGGGCGTCCAGATGGACCCCATCGACGCCATCGATATCGACGCCGATTCCACCTTCGCCATGGCGCTGGAGGCGCAGAACCGGGGCCATTCCCTGTTCTACTACCTCCCCGGCGATCTGGGGATGCGCGACGGGCGGGTCTTCGCCCATGGCCATCCCCTGACCCTGCGCCGTGCGAGGGGCGCGCATTTCGAGACCGGCCCCCGCGAGACCCGCGATCTGGCCGCTCTCGACGTGATCCTCCTGCGTCAGGATCCGCCCTTCGACATGGGCTACATCACCAGCACCCATCTGCTGGACCGGGTCCATCCCGACACGCTGGTCGTCAACGATCCCACATGGGTGCGGAACTATCCCGAGAAAATCCTCGTCACCGAATTCACCGACCTCACCCCCCCGACCCTCATCACCCGCAATCTCGACGATATCCGCGCCTTCGGGCAGGAGCATGGGGACATGATCCTCAAGCCGCTCTACGGCAATGGCGGGGCAGGGGTGTTCAAGCTCGATCAGGGGCTGCGCAACCTGACCTCGCTGCACGAACTCTTCGTGCAGATGATGCCCGAGCCCTTCATCGCGCAGGCCTTCCTGCCCGACGTGAAGGCGGGCGACAAGCGCGTGATCCTCGTGGACGGCGAGCCGGTCGGGGCGATCAACCGCGTTCCGGCGGAGGGCGAGACCCGCTCGAACATGCATGTGGGCGGGCGACCCGAGAAGGTCGCCCTGACCGAGCGGGACCGGGAAATCTGCGCCCGGATCGGGCCATTGTTGCGCGAAAAGGGGCAGATCTTCGTCGGCATCGACGTGATCGGAGACTACCTCACCGAGATCAACGTCACCTCGCCCACGGGGATACAGGAACTCAGCCGCTTCGACGGCATCGACGTCGCCGCGATGATCTGGGATGCGATCGAGGGACGGCTGTGAGAGTTGAAACGTAAGACGATTTGTCTTACGTTGAAAAGGCGGCAAGATGAATTTCGAGTGGGACGAACCGAAAAACGAGGCGAACCAGCGAAGGCACAGTCTCACGTTTGACGATGCTGCGCTCGTGTTCTTCGATCCGGTCCGCAGATCGGTGATCGACGACAGAGAAGATTATGGCGAAGAGCGCCTGACGATGTACGGACATTCTGGAGGGAGATTGCTTGCCGTAACTTATACGATGCGGGGCGAAAGTGTTCGCATTATCAGTGCTCGGAAGGTGACGAAGCCCGAAAGGAGAAAGTATGAAAACGACGAGGATTAGGCTCGACCCTGCTAATCTGCCTACGATGAGCGAAGAAGCGAAGCGCCGCTATGACGAAATCCCGGAAGAGGATATCGATCTCAGTGACATTCCCGATAACAGCCATCGAAAGTGGACGCGCGTTGATCCCGGAAAGGCTGTGGCCAAACCCACGGTCACGATGCGCGTGGATGAAGCGGTGATCGCGCATTTCAAGGCGGAAGACCCCAAGGGCTATACCGCCCGCATGGCAGCAGTGCTGCGTGCCTACGTTGCCGCACAGCGGCCTGAATGACGCGCGAAGACAACCGCACCCCCTCCCTCGCCACCCGCATCGCGCAGGCGCTGCGCTATCTCGACCCCGAGACCGGCGCGGTGATCCCGCCGATCCAGCCGGTGGCCACCTATGCGCGGGACGGGGCGTATCAGCCGCTCAAGCCCTATTGGTACCGCCGTGACGGCAACGAGACGACGGCCCATGCCGAGGCGGTGATCGCCGCGCTGGAGGATGCCGCCGACTCCCTGCTGTTCTCCTCGGGCATGTCGGCCGCCGTGGCGGTGATCGACGCCATGGAGACCGGGGCGCATGTGGTGGTGCCGGAAGTGATGTATCATGGCGTCCTCGACCGCTTTCAGAACGCCGCCCGCAAGAAACGCCTCGATGTCGGCTATTACCCGGCGGGTGATCTCGATGCCCTCGCCGCCGCGCTGCGCCCCGGTGTGACCCGTCTCGTCTGGGCCGAGACGCCGAACAATCCCTATTGGGAAGTCACCGATATCGCCGCCGCCGCCGATCTCGCCCATGGGGCGGGCGCGCTGCTGCTGACCGATTGCACCGGCACGCCGCCCTGTGCCACGCGGGCGCTCGATTTCGGGGCGGATATCTCGTTCCATTCGGCCACGAAATACCTCAATGGCCATTCGGACATCACCGCCGGGGTGCTGTCGGTGCGGGAAACGGGTGCGTTCTGGGACGAGATCGTCCTGACCCGAAAGCTGCAAGGCACGGTCCTGCAATCCTTCGATGCATGGCTGCTGATCCGGGGAATGCGCACCCTGTTCCTGCGCTACGAGCGGGCCACCGAGAACGCTCTGGCCTTCGCGCGGCATTTCGAGGGGCATCCGGCGCTGGAGGCGGTGCTCTATCCCGGCTTGCCGTCCCATCCCGGCCATGACATTGCCAAGCGTCAGACGGGCGGGATGTTCGGCGGGATGTTGTCCGTTATCACCACCGGCGACGAGCAGACGGCTATCGATACGGTCACGGGTTGTGAAATCTTCTATCCTGCCACTTCGCTGGGCGGCGTCGAGAGTCTCGTGGAGCACCGCAAGACCGTCTCGGGAGAGGGTTTCCCTGTCCACCCGCGACTCATCCGCCTCTCCATCGGCATCGAGGATGCCGCCGACCTGATCGCGGATTTCGAACAATCGCTGGAGCGGGCGGTGACGAATAGCTGATCGGCACGAAAATTCATGAGATCATGCCAAGGATCGACTGCCGGGCGGCGTCTAACCGGTAATCCATGAAAAGGAAGATACGATGAAAACATCCATGCTGGCAGTCTGCGCCCTGATGAGCCTTGCCCTGCCCACGGGTCATGCCGCCGCCGATGCTCCGTTGGAGACGGCGCGCGATGGCGTCGCCTATCTGCTCGATTCCGAAACCATCGCCGATTCTCCGTCGCTGCGCGTCATGGAACTGGCCGAGCGGATCACGCCGGGTATCCGCCGCTGGAATGCCACGTTGGTCGGGGCGGAGTTCATGGTTGCAATCAAGGTGAACGCCGAGCGGGAGACGGAAGAACTGGTGCGCTTCGACGAGCGGACGTCTTTCTATGTCCCCGAATTTGCCGAAAAGCTGCCCGCGCCCCGTGACTTTCCCGATACGACGCCTTTCGTCGAGAAAGCCCGCGCGCTGGTTCAGGCCGACCGGCCCGACGCAACCGTGGAACCGGGCCATATCCTCGTCTACAAGATCTGCCAGCCCGAAAAAGAGGGCGAGATATCCAAATATGCCACCGGCTGCAAACGCGACAAGCCGTTCCGCGAATGGCGCATCTTCCTGAAAATCACGCCGCAGAGCGGCGACTGGTTCGTGGCGAAAGTCCTGTTCGCCGATGACGAACCCGGCACCCTCTCGGCGGGTCCGCGCGGGTATTTCGAGTAGGCATAACAGTTGCGCTCAAATACCCACCGCTTCCCGCAGCCGATACCACCACATCCCCAGCATCAACAGGCCCTGACCTGCTCGCTCGCCGAAAGGGTTCTTCGTGTGGGAGACGCTCGCGAAGTGATCGAACCGTTCCATCGTTCCGGCGACCGCTTCGGCCATGATCCCGGCGACGATATGCGAGGTGGCGATGCCGTGGCCGGAATAGCCCTGCGCATACCAGATGTTCGGCGCGGTCCGGCCCAGCATCGGGATGCGGTTGGGGATGATCCCGGCCTGTCCCGACCAGGCGAAATCGATCCCGATACCGGCAAGGCGGGGAAAGGTGCGCTCCAGCGCGGGGCGCAGTTCTCCGGCGATATCCGCGCTCGCCTTGCCCGAATAGTTCGCTCCGCCTCCGAACAGGACGCGGCGGTCGGCGGTCAGGCGGTAGTAGTCGAGGACGAAGCGGGTGTCGTAGACGGCCAGATTCTGCGGATTGATCGCGCGGGCCTCCTGAACCGTCAGCGGCTCGGTCGCCATGTTCCCCAGTGCCGCCGGAAACAGCCGCCCGCCCAGCGCCTGCGCCTCCAGCCGGTGATACGCCCCGCCGCACAGAACCACGCTATCCGCCGTGACCCGCCCGGTTGCCGTCTCGACCACCGGATGATCGCCCCGCACGATGCCCGTGACCGGAGATCGCTCGAATATCCGTACGCCGAGGCCTTCCGCCGCCGTCGCCTCGCCCCGGCACAGGTCGAGCGGATGCAGGTGCATGTTGTTCCGGTTCAGCAGGCCGCCATCGTAGAGCGGGGTTTCCAGCGCGTCCTGTACGCCGTCCCGGTCGAGCAGGACCACGGCATCGCCCATGCCGCGCCGTTCTGCTTCGGCCGCAAAGCGGCGTAAATCCCGCATATCTGCGTCGTGCCATGCCGCATGGAGATGCCCATGGACAAGATCGCATTCGATCCCGTAGCGCGCCACGCGCTCGCGGATGATGTCATGGCCCTGCCAGCGCATCTCCCACACGAAATCCGCCGCCGCCCCGGCCCCGATGCGGGGCGAGAGATGCCTGCGCAGGGCCGTATCGCCCGACAGCGATCCCGTCACCTGCCCGCCATTGCGCCCCGTCGCGCCCCAGCCGATGCGCTCCGCTTCGAGCAGGACGACCGAATAGCCGCGCTGGGCCAGTTCCAATGCGGTATTGACCCCCGTGAACCCGCCGCCGACCACCACGATATCCGCAACGATCTCGCCGCGCAGGGACTCGCGCTCGGTCGGGTCCCGCATCGTGGCCGCGTAGTAGGTCTGATCCGTCATGTGCCGGACCCTGAAGGCCAAGGCTCCGTGAAGTCAACGACCTCACGCAAGAAGGCCCGCCACGGGAGCGGGCCTTTCATCGAGACGAGAGCAGTCGTCAGTTCCTGCGCGAACCCCCGCCGCTGCGACAGGGAGCACGGGTCAGGCGCATTGCCTCATGGCGATCTTGCGGCCCGATCCCGTTCCCGCAGGGCCACCCCGTCGATCACCACGCCTTCCACCCCGAACAATCGCGCTTCGGCGCGGGCGCGGGCGACGGTGTAGCAGTCATCGACATGCTTGAGGCCGATATGGCGCATCAGGGCAAAGCTGAGGGAGGCGGAGGCGACCTGTCCGACCACGGGCGCGAACTTGGCGAAGGATTTCCCTGCCACCCGCGTTCCCAGCTTGGCCAATATGCCCGCGATCATGCGTCTGGTGACGATCTTGCCCACGAAACTGTCGCCCAGCGTCTTGGCTGCCGTGTAGATCACGGCGCGGGATTCGGGGTCCTGTCTGGCGATATCCTCGGGCCGCAGTTCGAATTCCGCGCTGATCTTCGGCAGAAGCCGCATGAGGATGCCCAGATCGGCGGCGGCATCGAGCATCGGCAACGGCAGGACCGCCACGGCCCCCGAAAAGGCCGCGCGCTGCGTCACCTGACGGCGGCAATAGATGCGGATCGCCTCGATCTCCGCGATGGTCAGCGGCTCGGGTGTCGGGTCCCGCTTCGGTTCGTTCGGTTCCATCCTGCTCATATCGATCCTCCTGCGCCGCGCTTCAGGGCCGGTCCGTCGGCGCGAGCTCTTCCTGCACCTGCGCATAGGCCATCAACGCGAAGATCGCGGTTCCCCCGATCACGTTGCCGACCAGCGTGGGCAGGATCAACGTGCCGACCCCGGCCACGATCCCCAGTTCTCCGTGCAGGATCAGCATGAACACCTCCACTGCCCCGGCGATCACGTGGGTAAAGTCCCCGGCGGCGATCAGGAAGGTGAAGAGCATGATGATCCACAGTTCGAACCCCTTGGAAGAGGGCAGCATCCAGACCAGCACGGCGATCAGGAAGCCCGCCGGGATCCCGCGCACCAGCGCATCCCATCCCGCCGCCTCGGCGTAGTGGTGACTGACGCCCATCATCCCTGCCAGATGCTCGGGCGTGACGGTGCCGAGCATGAAGAAGGCGGCAGCGAGGAACGTGCCGATCATGTTCGCCGCGAAGACGATGCCCCAGAGTCGCAGCATCCGGGACAGGCAATTGTCCCCGGCCCCGGCAAGAAGCGGCAGGACCGGCGTGATCGTGTTTTCCGTGAAGAGCTGCAACCGGGCGAGGATGACCAGCACGAATCCGACCGTATAGCCGAGATTCTGCACCAGATCGCGGTAGGCATATCCCTCGAGTTCGGCAGAGAGGACCCCTTCGGCGAGAACCGATGTGGAGATGCCGATCCCGGCGGCGATGCCCGACCACCACAGCGATTTCGCGGGACGCTCCAGCTCTTCCTCGCCCTCGCGGCGGATGACCGAATATACTCCCGGAGCCGACAGTTTCAGGCTGTCATCCACCAGGCGGACTTCTGCCGGAGAGAGATGACGTTCCATGTCGTCGATCCCGGTACCGGGCGAAGCCTCGCGATCGCTCTGCGTCATCGTATCGCTCCCGTAATCATCGCTAACGCACCGTTTCGGCCAAAGTTCCGTGATCGCCGTCGCTCAATGCGTCATCGGCGCATAGAAGGTGGTTGTGATTCGAGTCACGTTTAGGTCGTGAGCAGCCTATGGATATTGCCTGCGCGTCGGTCACGGGATCTTGCCCGGCGTTCGGCGATGCGATTCCCCGTTCGGTGTGACTTGCAACGATCGCCTTTGGGGTGAATGATTGGATGGCCACTCCACCGGGGGAAAGACATGGTATCCAGAACACGCACGTTTCCGGCCAGGGCAGAGCCGACCGGAGCGGAGCCGGCCAGGGCGGTACGGGACGGTTCGGCGGAGGGAAGTGCGGACCGCCTGACCCATCTCGTCTACGAGGCCTCCCTCGACAATTCCCTCTGGCCGGAACTCATCCTCGAACTCACCGCGCGCCTGTCCGAAGCCGAGAAGGCGGGCCATGGCGACCCCGGCGGCGATCTGGGCGAGACGGCACGGCATTTTACCCGCGCCATGCAGATTTCCGAACGCATCGTCTCCCTGCAGGAAAAGGAGCAACAGCTCGCCAGCGTCATCGACGCGCTGTCGATCGGCATCGCCGTGCTGGACGACGACGGCAAGGTCATCCTCGAAAACAGGGCGATGGGCTCGTCGGCCTCGTCCATGCGCGTTCCCGGTATCGGGGCCAGCTTGCCGCTGATCGCAGCGGATACGGGCGAGGACGGGTCGCTTGCGGGCTGGCTGTACAAGGCCAACAAGACCGGCGAGGCCAGGAATCTGCTGCTCAAGGGGGAGCGCGAGGAAGCACAGGACGCCGCGCCCAACGCCCTTCTGCTGCCCCGCGAGATTGCGACGTCCGTAGGTTTTCCGGCGCGGGCCGCAGGTGTCCTGCTGACCTTCGATCCCGATGAGAGCGATGCCCTGCGCGCCTTCGCCGCCGATACCATGCTCACGGAACGCGAGACCGATCTGCTGCGCGCCCTCTACGACACCCATGACCTGCGCGAGGCGGCGGCCGCGCTCGACATCGCCTACGAGAGTGCGCGCACCTATCTCAAGCGCATCTTCGCCAAGACCGGCACGACCGGTCAGTCGGATCTGCTCCACCGGATCGCCGTCAGCCCCGCCGCGTTCCTCAAGCGCCGCGCGCCGGGTGTCCAGGAGGGTCTGCGCGTCCGTCGCCTGCTGACCCTGAAGGACGGGCGGACGCTGGAATACTTTACGCTGGGGCCGGAGGATGGTTATCCGATCCTCTATTTCGATGCGCTTTCGGGGTCGTCCATCGACGTCGTCGGCGCACCCGACAGGTATCTGCCGTTCCTGAACCGTCACCGGCTGCGCTTCGTGACGATCTGCCGTCCGGGCGGCTTCCGCTCGACCATGCGGCACCTGACCGGCCTGCGCGATTACGCCCCCGATATCGGCGAGCTGTGCGATGCGCTGGGCATCCGCCGCTTTTCGGCCCTGTCCTATTCCTTCGGCTCGGGAGCGGCGCTGGCCGTCGCCCATGAATTGCAGGATCGGATGGACCGGCTCGTGCTTTCCTCGCCCGCCTATCCGAAATACAAGCACCCCGACTGGCGCGACCTCGATCTCTTCTACCAGCTGTCGGGGGTCGTCGGGCGACGCTGGCCGAACACCTTCCGCCAGATCCTGCCCTTCCTGATCCGCAGCGTGCTCCAGAATACCGACCGCTATTTCGACCGCCATGTCGCCCGGTCGCGCAGCGCGTCGGATATCGCGATCCTTTCCAGCCCGATCACGCGCGAGCGCACCCACGCCATGCTGGCCGAGCGCACGGCCATCACCATGGACGGCATGGTCGAGGAAAACCTGCTGAATGCCCAGGGGTGGGATTTCGACGTCGCGGATATCGATCTGCCCGTCACGATCTTCCACGGGATCGACGACAATGTCTGCCCCGTCCCCGGCGCGCGCCTGCTGATGACGGACATGCCCGAGGCGATCCTGCACGAGTTGCCGGAATTCGGCCATTACCACATCTTTACCCAATGGCCCTGCATGATCGCCGCCGCCGCCGGACGGCCCTACGATCTTCCCTCCGGGACGTCCGATATCGCATCGAAGGGCTCAGCGGACTGAAGGGCCGCCCTGCTGCGATACGGAGAAGACATCCGGTCGGCATCTGCCGATGCACCCGGAAGGGTGCGATATCGATCGCCTGCATACCCTTGCGAGGGATAATTCAGAATTTTTACTTAAAACGGTTCAGCCGTCCCCATATGGGGATACACGCGCGAGCGCGAATATGTAATTTTCATCCCGTGGTTGATCCATGCCATGCCGGATTGCGTATCTTGTAGGTGTGTTGGACGTTGACCGTCTTCGACGGGCGCGCGTTTCTCTTCCGGCATGTCTGGGTCAACCATCATTCATCCGCCGCGACCTGCGACAGGGTTTCAGATATCCCTGAGGCGCGCGCTGACCGGACACAGGATGCGCTGGAAGCCTTCCTGAGGCATGAAGGGCAGCGTCAGGATCTCGTATTCGGTGTTGGGGTCCTGGTTCCACGACAGGGTCTTGCGCGCGTATTGCGGAGCGGCATGGTCGATGGAGCGTCCGACCCGGTCGCGGGTATCGAGGTAATTCGCCTTGCGGAGGGGATCGAGGCGCATCTGCTGCAACGAGAGGGGTTTGCCGAGCCCGATATGATCCGTCGCATGGCCTCCGTAGAGCGAGAACTCGATCCGGTCGCATTGCCAATCCATCGCCCTGACCACGCACATCTTGTCGAGCACGGTCACGAACCGTCGGCAATCGAAAGCATCCCACCGGGGCAGGGCCTCGCCTTCTCTGCGGGGCATGTCGAGCCAGGCGGTGCCGATCATGCGCAGGTCGTCGCACAGGATTCGCTCGATGGGCAGCGCATCGTCTTCCGAATCGATCAGGACGACGCTGTGCGCCGGGGTGGAGTCACGATGGCGGTGCAGTAGGAACAGGTTTCTGCACCGCTCGATCATGGTCTCCATCCCGACACGCCGGAGTCCCGCTCCTTCGAGAAATCGCGCATCGTGCCGGGCACATTGCGGGGCGCGCTTCCTTCGGGCAGGCAATCTCGGTCCACGATCCGCGCCTTGACGAGATGACCGTCGTTCATGGTCACTTCGGCGACGCACCCCGTCGGCAGGTGGACGGCTAAGTGGACGGCCTCCAGGGGCAAGGGCAACTTCGCGGGGAGGGCGATGGCATGGGCGGCAGGGGCCGCGCCCTGCAGGCCGACGAGAAACGAGGCCGTGAGAACACCGTTCCAAAGGGACGGTCTGATCGTCGAGAGAGATCGTATGTTCATCGTATCCTTGCCTCCGTCGGGCAGTCTCCGGCAGGTCCGAAGGCTTTGCCCTGTTAACCTGTGAGCAAGTTCTTTGCCGGGATCGCGCAAGGAGCATGGTCGGCGCTCCGAAAAGGGCCGCACGTGTTCGGTTTTCCGCCGAAATGCCGGGTTTTCGCGCGTTCGCGTCTCCCCCGTCATGTGGACGGCTCAGGCTTCCGGCATGGCCGGATCGTCGATCCGGTGCACTCCGCTATCGCCTTGAGTCGCAGAATGCGACACAACGGTTACGTTGACGTCAGGTAAGGTTGCGCGACCGCATTTTCCGGTTCGGATCGGGTGCCATGCGCGTTACCCTGACGACATGGCATCATCCCTCCCCCCCCTCGAATGGCGCATCTCGGACACGCCCGTATCCTACGAGGATGCCCTTGCCTTCATGGATGGGCGCGCGGCGGCGATCCGGGCGGGCACGGCCCCCGAATGCGTCTGGCTGCTGGAGCATCCGCCTCTGTATACCGGCGGAACGAGTGCGGCCCCGGCCGACCTGATCGATCCCGACCGCTTTCCCGTTCATCGCAGCGGGCGCGGGGGCGAATACACCTATCACGGCCCCGGCCAGCGCATCGGCTACGTCATGCTCGATCTCAAGGCGCGGGGCGGCGATGTGCGCGCCTTCGTGCGCGATCTGGAAGAATGGGTGATCCGTACCCTCGCACAGTTCACCGTGACGGGCGAGCGCCGCGAGGGCAGGGCGGGGGTCTGGGTGCGCCGCACGGACAAGGGCGCGCCCGATCGCGAGGACAAGGTCGCTGCGCTGGGCGTGCGCGTACGTCACTGGGTCTCGCTGCACGGCGTCGCCCTCAACGTCGAGCCGGACCTCGCGCATTACGGAGGCATCGTCCCCTGCGGCATCGCCGACCATGGCGTCACCAGCCTCGCCGATCTGGGCCTGACCCCCACGATGCCGGAGGTGGACATGGCCCTGCGCGCCGCCTTCGAGACCGTCTTCATGGAGAAAACCCTATGACCCGACAGAAAACCCCGCCTCTCGCTCCCGAAACCCGCGACGGGGCGCTTGCCCCCCTGTTCGAGAGCGGCTGGCGCATGGTCGAGGGCCGCGATGCGATCCGGAAGGAATTCGGGTTCAGGAACTTCGTCGAGGCCTTCGGCTGGATGACCCGTGCCGCGCTCCACGCCGAGAAGCTGAACCATCATCCCGAATGGTCGAACGTCTGGAATCGCGTGGACGTGACCCTCGTCACCCATGACTGCGACGGTCTGAGCGATCTCGACATCCGCCTTGCAAAACGCATGGACGCCCTCACCGCTCCATGACAGTGCCGCAGGGCTGCCCCAATCCCGCGCGAAAGTATCCCCATGAAAACACTCGTCCTCCTCGCCGCCCTCCTCGCCGCGACTCCCGTGGTCGCCCGCGATACCCTGAAATACTCCACGACCGTCGCGGGCATTCCCCTCGGCAAGATCAAGGTCGTGGTCGAGACCGACGATCCCGGATATTCGGTTCGCGCCAACTTCAAGATGATCCCCCTCCTGCGCCAGATCTTCAACGGGGATGCGAATGCCCGCGTCGATGGATCGGTGATCGACGGGCGTCACCTGCCTCGCGAATCGGTCTTCAACTACGAGGGCCGCAAGAACGATCAGCGCACCACGATTCGATTCGACCGCAACGGGATGCCCGCCGATCTGATCGCGGAGCCGCCCCTGCGCGAGAAATCCTATGCCATGTCGCTGGAGGAAGCTGCCGGTGCCGTCGATCCGGCCACCGCCGCCGCGATCCTGATGCGCCCGCGCGCGACTCCCTGCGACATTGCCTTCGACATCTTCGACGGCTCGAAGCGTCACCGCGTCTCCCTGATCGGTCAGGCTTCCCCGGCGCAGGGAAGCACCGTGACCTGCACGGGACTGTACGAGCGGGTGAACGGCTTCAAGGACAAGTACATGACACCCGAGCGCCGGACATGGCCCTTCGTCGCCACGCTGGCCGCCCAGAACGGCATGTGGGTACCTCTCAAGATAACCGCCGATACGAAATTCGGCCCGGCCAGCGCGACGCTCCGGGACTGACCGGAGCGGGCGTTCATCTTATTTCTCTATTTGTTCATGTTTGTTCTTGTTAAGCGAGAACATATAGCATACCTGTGTCCTATCCGATGATTGGTTGCCCCCACGCAGAGCGCGTGGAATAAGGAGACTCGTTATGAGTGAAGCAGCGTTGCGCCTTGTCGAGAAAGACGGAATGGACAAAGAAAAAGCTCTCGAATCTGCACTTTCGCAGATCGAACGTGCCTTTGGTAAAGGCTCGATCATGCGGCTCGGCCAGCGGGGAGCCGCGCTGGATATCGAAGCGGTTTCCACCGGGTCGATCGGCCTCGACGTCGCGTTGGGGATCGGCGGTCTGCCCAGGGGGCGCATCATCGAGATCTACGGGCCGGAAAGCTCCGGCAAGACGACGCTGGCGCTGCATGTGGTGGCCGAAGCCCAGAAGATGGGCGGCGTCTGCGCCTTCGTCGATGCGGAACACGCGCTCGATCCGAAATATGCCCGTGCCCTCGGCGTCGATCTCGACGAATTGCTGATCTCGCAGCCCGATGCGGGCGAGCAGGCGCTCGAAATCACGGACACATTGGTCCGCTCCGGCGCGATCTCCGTCGTGGTGGTGGATTCGGTGGCGGCCCTGACCCCCAAGGCCGAACTCGAAGGCGACATGGGCGATCATCAGGTCGGCGCGCAGGCGCGGCTGATGAGTCAGGCGATGCGCAAGCTGACCGGCTCGATCAGCCGGTCGAAATGCATGGTGATCTTCATCAACCAGATCCGCATGAAGATCGGCGTGATGTTCGGCAGCCCGGAGACGACCTCCGGCGGCAATGCCCTGAAATTCTATTCCTCCGTCCGTCTCGACATCCGCCGTATCGGCGCGATCAAGGACCGCGACGAGGTGGTGGGCAACCAGACCCGCGTGAAGGTCATCAAGAACAAGGTCGCCCCGCCTTTCCGGCAGGTCGAGTTCGACATCATGTACGGGCAGGGTATCTCCAAGACCGGCGAGCTGATCGATCTCGGCGTGAAGGCCGGAGTGGTCGAGAAATCCGGCTCGTGGTTCTCCTATGGCGACCAGCGCATCGGTCAGGGGCGCGAGAACGCGAAGACGTTCCTGCGCGACAATCCCGATACCGCCGGGGCCATCGAGATGCAGATCCGCACGTCCAACGGTCTCGATCTCGAAGCCGATCTCGAAGGGGACGAAGACCTCTGAGCGGAAAACGTCGACGATGACGATTTCCCGGTTCATCGAGCCGGGAAATCGCATTAGAAAGCTTTCCATCCGAGGGAGGCAAACGCATGGCGACACTCAACGAAATCCGGTCCCTGTTCGTGGATTATTTTGCGCGCAACGGGCACGAGCACGTCGCGTCCAGCCCGCTGGTTCCCCAGAACGATCCGACGCTCCTGTTCGTCAATTCGGGGATGGTGCAGTTCAAGAACGTGTTCACGGGTGCCGAAAAGCGCCCCTATTCACGGGCCGTGACCTCGCAGAAATGCGTGCGGGCGGGCGGCAAGCACAACGATCTCGACAATGTCGGCTATACGGCCCGGCACCATACGTTCTTCGAGATGCTCGGCAATTTCTCCTTCGGGGACTATTTCAAGGAACATGCGATTACCCATGCCTGGACCCTCGTGACGAAGGAATTCGGCATCCCGGCCGAACGCCTGCTGGTCACGGTCTACGACGAGGACGAAGAGGCCGCCGCGCTCTGGAAGAAGATCGCGGGACTGTCCGACGACAGGATCATCCGCATCTCGACCTCCGACAATTTCTGGACGATGGGACCGACCGGCCCCTGCGGCCCGTGCTCGGAAATCTTCTACGACCACGGCGCGCACATTCCCGGCGGTCCCCCCGGCAGCCCGGACGAGGATGGCGACCGCTTCATCGAGATCTGGAACCTCGTCTTCATGCAGTTCGAGCAGATCGACGCGGATACCCGTCAGAACCTGCCCCATCCGTCCATCGATACCGGCATGGGGCTGGAGCGGGTCGGCGCGTTGCTCCAGGGCAAGCACGACAATTACGACACCGATCTCATGCGCTCGCTCATCGAGGCGAGCGCCCATGCGACCTCGACCGATCCGGACGGCCCCGGTGCCGTGCATCACCGCGTCATCGCCGATCACCTGCGCTCGACCTCCTTCCTGATGGCGGACGGGGTCATGCCCTCCAACGAGGGGCGCGGCTATGTCCTGCGCCGCATCATGCGCCGTGCCATGCGCCATGCCCATCTGCTCGGCGCGACCGACCCGGTCATGTACCGCCTCGTCCCGGCCCTCGTGTCCCAGATGGGTCAGGCCTTCCCCGAACTCGGCCGCGCCCAGCCCATGATCGAGGAAATGCTCCTGAACGAGGAGACCCGCTTCGGCAAGACCCTCGACCGGGGGCTGGCCCTGCTCGACGAGGCCGTCGCGGACCTGCCCTCGGGTGCGCCGCTTTCCGGCGAGACGGCCTTCAGGCTCTACGACACCTTCGGCTTCCCCCTCGACCTGACGCAGGATGCCCTGCGCGAGCGGGGCCGTACCGTCGATACCGATGGCTTCGACAGCGCCATGGAGGCCCAGAAGGCCCTGGCCCGCGCGGCGTGGTCCGGCACCGGCGATGCCGCCGACGAATCGGTCTGGTTCGACCTGCGCGACCGCCACGGCGCCACCGAATTCCTCGGCTATACCGCCACCGATACCGAAGGTGAAATCCTCGGACTGGTGATCGACGGGGCGATCGCCGCCGAAGCCAAGGCCGGCCAGACCGCCGACGTGATCGCGAACCAGACGCCCTTCTATGCCGAGAGTGGCGGGCAGGTCGGGGATACCGGCATCATCCGGACCGAGGAGGCGAAGGCCCGCGTCCTCGATACGCGCAGGAAATTCGGCGATCTCTACCTGCACCGCGTCGAGGTTGTGGACGGCACCCTGCGGGCGGGCGATGTCGCGCGCCTCATGGTCGAGACGACGCGCCGCACCGCCATTCGCGGCAACCATTCCGCCACGCACCTGCTGCACGAGGCGCTGCGCACGCATCTGGGCGAGCATGTCGCCCAGCGCGGCTCGCTCGTCGCGCCGGACCGCCTGCGCTTCGACTTCGCGCATCAGAAGGCCGTCGGCCTCGACGAAATCCGCGCCATCGAGCGCGACGTGAACGCCTATATCCGCCAGAACGACGTCGTGACCACCCGCTCGATGACCCCCGACGCGGCGGTCGAGATGGGCGCGCGCGCCCTCTTCGGCGAGAAATACGGCGACGAGGTCCGCGTCGTCTCGATGGGCCGCCGCCCCGAAGGCGAAACCTCGGCGACGGGGAACATCTATTCGCTCGAACTCTGCGGCGGCACCCATGTGGGCAATACGGGGGAGATCGGTGTGCTGGTCGTCACCGGCGAGGGCGCGTCCTCCAACGGCGTGCGCCGGATCGAGGCCCTGACCGGGGAGGCCGCGTTCGACTATCTCTCGCAGCAGGATCACCGGGTCGCCGAAGTCGCCGCCACCCTCAAATCACGCCCCGAAGACCTGGTCGAGCGGACCCGCGCCCTCGTCGAGGAACGCAAGGCTCTCCAGAACGAGATCACCGCGCTGAAGAAGCAGCTCGCGCTCGCCGGACCCGCCGATGGCGGCGGTGGCGGCGATGCCGCGAAGACCGTGGGCGGCGTCTCCTTCCTCGGCCAGAGCCTGACCGGCGTTTCCGGCAAGGATCTGCGCGGCCTGATCGATGCGCACAAGGAGCGCCTCGGCTCGGGCGTCGTCGTCCTCGTCGCCGATACGGGCGGCAAGGCGGCGGTCGCCGCCGGTGTCACCGACGACCTGACGAGCCGCGTCAGCGCCGTCGATCTCGTCACCGCCGCCGCCATCGCCATGGGCGGCAAGGGCGGGGGAGGGCGGCCCGACATGGCGCAGGCCGGTGGTCCCGATGCCTCGAAAGCCGCCGAAGCCCTCGCCGCCGCCGAAGCCATCCTCGCACGGAAGGAGCCTGCCTGATGCCCGCCTACTGGATCGCCCATGTCGAGGTCACGGACCCGGATGCCTACGCGAAATACGCCGAACTCGCCGGACCCGCCATCGCCAGGCATGGCGGCAGGTTCCTCGCCCGCGCGGGCCGCTACGTGCAGTTCGAGGGCAACGACCGCGCGCGCAACGTCGTGGTCGAATTCCCGAGCGTCGAGGCGGCGGAGCAATGCTATCACTCGCCGGAATACAGCGAAGCCCGCTCCCATGCCGAGGGCGCGTCGATCCGCGATCTGATGGTCGTCGAGGGTGTCTGAGACATCGGCAGGCCCCTGGGCGAAATCCCCCGACCGCCTGCATCGGCGCGGAGCGACTTCGCTGGAGACACCGCTGGAATCGCTCGACGGCTATCTGACTCCGGCGGACCGGTTCTTCGTCTGCAACGTCACCGAAAGCCAGCGGGTCGATCCCGGCACCTACCGGCTCGAACTGGCAGGTGACGCCTTCGCGGCTCCCGTCGTCCTGACCCTCGACGATCTCGCCGCGCTGCCCCGCCATACCCTGCGCGCCTATCTCGAATGTGCGGGAAACCAGCGCGCCCTGTTCGGCACCCTTCAGGGCCAGCACGTGCAGCGTGCCGAAGGCGGCGAAGACGTGCCATGGGTGCTCGGCGGCGTCGGCATGGCCGAATGGTCCGGCCCGCGCCTGCGCGATGTGCTGGCGCTCGGGGGGCTGCGCGACATCGCCCGCTGGATCGCGCCGCTGGGCCTCGATGTCGACAATCCCGAATGCCCCATCGAAATCCCGATGCCGGTCGAGAAGGCCCTGCACGAGGACACGATCCTCGCGCTGACGATGAACGGCGCGCCGCTGCCCCCCGATCACGGCTTCCCGGTGCGGGCCATCGTTCCCGGCTGGATCGGTACCTATTCGGTCAAGTGGGTGGGCAGGATCACCGCGTCCTCGCGCGAAATCCGCAATTATCGCACCGATGAATACTACGTCATCGATGGCGCGACGGTCACGCGCCAGAACGTGAAGTCATCCCTCGCGCTGCCGTTCCCCGCTATCATGGGACCGGGCTTCAAGCGCATCCACGGCCGCGTCTGGGGCCTGCTGGTCCTCGCCGGACAGCCGCTCTCGGCCAAGGAGGTCGTGGCGGAGCTCTCCATCAGCCAGGGCGCGGCCAGCACCACGATCAACGAGCTGCTCGAGTGGGGCGCCGTATCCTCGACGTTCGACTCGTCGCGCCGCTGCAACGTCCACGAAGCCGTCGGCAACACGCTCTCGATCGTCGCCACGGTCCTCCGCCGGCGCGAGCAGGTGGCTTTCGAACACTTCAAGGTCGGCGCAACCCGCATGCTCGAGATCATTCGGGAGCGCAACGGCAACAAGGACCCGCGCGTCCTGACGCTCCGCTCGATCATCGCGACCTGCGACCTCGCGGACGCCGTGATGCAGCTCGTGTTCTCCAGCGTCTCCAACGCGCTCGGCG
>ENA-ORXM01001670-ORXM01001670.1-marine-metagenome-genome-assembly--contig:-NODE-1670-length-29751-cov-4.952315_pt1 | contig 29751 bp, 24 predicted proteins | sample MGYA00237867_ERZ511480 | MGnify/ENA primary metagenome ERZ511480 (study PRJEB26309, sample SAMN06266103) | marine metagenome | isolation source: Algal blade | place: United Kingdom:Sidmouth, United... | reverse complement strand
ACTTCCGCTACCGTAGACCTTTCATCTTTGGCGGATTCCGGTACTGACAACCAAAATATTGAAAATCTTGGTTTGTCGGGCACAACCTTAACTGTTGGTATTGAGGACGGTACAAGTCAAACTGTTGATTTAGCTGGTCTTACAGACCATGACTGGTATGAAGAAGGAACAACCTCCGCACCCAATGCAATAGGGGATAACATCTTTACCCAAGGTAATGTGGGTATTGGTGATGCTACCCCTGACGCAAGGTTGGATGTTGAAGGCGGTTCAGTTCGGTTTAGTGATTACACCGGAACCACGAATTACGTTGATTCAACTGCTGAATATCTTTTGGCGACAGACGCTGAAGGTGATGTGGTACGAGTGAAATCGGCTAAGGCGTCCCGTGTGTTCTATCCACGATCAATTGCGGTGGATGCCTCTGCCAATGGAACATATACGATTGATTTGTATGCACAGTATATCGCACAATTTGGTTCGCCAGTGGTAAGTAGTGCCGGTACAATTCCAACGTACACAGCGGCAGAATTAGATTATCATGTTACTTATGCAGATCCGACGGTATTCGATACGGGCACAATGAATATAACACCGGCTGGTGAATTAACCTATACTATTATAGGGCAACCAGCAGATTACAACTCATTGATCAACGTAGTTTTTGTTGTCAAATAATTAAAGCTTAAAACCGACCCAAATCGATTTGAAAGGTATACCTACATATAAAAAGCTCGTCCTCAGTCTTGTATTTACGCTACTGGGGATTACCATTTCTAATGCGCAGTACCTATTGCAAGTACCTGCGGACACTGCCAATGAGACCAGAACCAATTTCCGTTGGTTCGAGGCACAGGATACAGGTACCGTTTTAAGTACCGATTCTTTCTTGGAAGTGAACGATCAAGGGGTGTACTTTGCCGTTTATGATGGTACTTTATGTGGTACAAACGCCACTAGTTATTTTATTGTTACTAACTGTAATTCACCTTATAACGAAGTGACTTTAGACGTATCCGATAACCCAGTTCCGCCAGGGGCTACGTTGACCTGGAATCCGTCATTATCGGGCGATGAATCTAGACCTACCGTAATTGCAACACAGATTATCGAGCGGTACCAAGCAACTATAACCAAAGCGGGAAACAGTAAAAACCTACCTAGTTTTAGGGTCGTCTGTATTGATGAATCGGCTATTTTGGTTGATGATGTCGTGACTACTGACGAAGATGTTTCCGTTGTGGTCGATTTCTATGCAAACGATTCGGAATTACCAGATACGGGTAATTTGACAACCACCAACCCAACAAATGGAACAGTTACCATTGACAATAATAGTACTCCGAATGATCCAACCGATGATATTGTAACCTATATTCCGAATCCTGATTATAATGGTGCTGATACCTTTGACTATACCGTTTGCAATACTTTTGGCGACTGCAGTACGGCTACGGTAACAATCGAGGTGCTTCCTATTGTCGATGCTCTTGATGATGCTGTCGCCACCAACCAAAATACGCCTGTCGACATCGAAATTTTGGCAAATGATAACGATATCCCGTCCTTAGGAACATTGACTACAACAGACCCATCCGATGGTAACGTAATCATAAATGATGGAGGAACCCCTGGTGACCTATCTGACGATACGGTAACCTATATTCCGGATAACAATTTCGTGGGTGTTGACACTTTTACATATACATTGTGCGATACTTTAGGAAATTGCAGCACTGCAACCGTCACTATTGTGGTCACCAATGCCTTAGACCTTGATAGCGATAATGACGGCATTCTAGATAATTTTGAAGATTTGAATTTAGATGCCGACAATGACCCGGCTACCAATTCTACAGATACCGATGGCGATGGAATTGCCGATTATTTGGATATCGATAGTGACAATGACGGTATACCTGATAATGTTGAGGCGCAAACTACTCTGGACTATATTCCTCCAAGTGGTCAAGATTTGAACGATAACGGACTTGATGATGCCTACGAGGCAGACGGTAACTTGGGTATTATTCCAGAAGATAGCGATGGTGATGGGCTACCTGATTATGTAGATGAGGATAGCGACAATGACAATATACCAGACAACATCGAAGGTCACGATCACAATCAAGATGGAATCGCCGATGTAACCTTAATAGGTTCGGATAAGGATAATGATGGCTTGGATGACGGATATGAAGGAGGTACGGCGATTGATCTCGACGTTAATGACGAAATCGATGATCCATACAACGATTTGCCCAATACCGATGGTGATGGGGAAGTTGATTATAGGGATATCGACGATGACAATGATGGTATCGAAAGTAAGGACGAAGATGTAAACACTGATGGAAATTATGCCAATGACGATAGTGACGGAGATGGTATACCCGAATATTTGGAGCCTAACGGAGATGAAGAGGCCATAGAGGTCTTCAATGTAGTGACACCGAACGATGATGGAGTACACGATATTCTTACGATTTCCGGTCTGGAGAACTTCCCTGATAATTCAATACGCATCTACAATCGATGGGGTGTATTGGTCTATGGTACCCAAGCTTACAATACGCAGGGCAATGTTTTCGATGGTACTTCGAACGGTAGGGTGACGGTAGATGTCGATAGAAAATTACCGGTAGGAACGTACTTCTACATTTTAGATTACAAAAACGATATCAACGAAACGAAATCCCTCTCAGGATACATTTATATAAATAGATAGCAGTAATGAAGATCCCAAATCTCAAAACGACCGCTTTTAAATCAATTGCCCTGTTTGTACTATTTCTATTGGTAAACTCACAGCAATTATTTGCCCAGCAAGACGCGCAGTATACGCAGTACATGTACAATACTGTAAGTGTAAACCCTGGTTATGCAGGATCCCGAGGTCAACTTAGCATAGCTGCCCTGCATCGTTCGCAATGGGTGGGTTTAGACGGTGCACCTACGACTCAGACTTTGAATCTACATTCCCCAATCGGCTATAGAGGGGTTGGTTTGGGACTTTCAGTAGTCAACGATAAAATCGGCCCTACTTCCGAAACCTATTTCGATATCGATTTTTCATATACCATTTACACCTCTGCAGAAGGCAGATTGAGTTTTGGACTGAAAGGAACCGCACATCTGCTTGATGTCCGTTTTTCGGAACTAAATCAAATTGCACCTGATAACAGTCTGGAACAAGATATTGATAACAGATTCTCACCTAATTTTGGAGCCGGGGTATATTACCATACAAAAAAGTTCTACGCAGGGCTTTCGGTACCGAGAATTCTACAAACTACGCATTTTAAGGATGGCCCGGCCCCATCTACAGCAAGGGAACAGATGAATCTTTATTTCATTACCGGATATGTCTGGGATCTGAATCCGAATCTGAAATTCAAACCGACTTTGTTGACCAAGGTGGTTCAAGGAGCTCCATTACAGGTAGATCTTTCGGCAAACTTTATGTTAAGTGAAAAATTTATCTTGGGTGCCGCTTACCGTTGGGATGCAGCTTTTAGCGGAATGGTTGGTTTTAACGTTTCCAATAAATTTTTGATAGGTATGGCCTATGACCGCGAGATTACAGAATTGGGCAGTGCAGTCTTTAATGATGGCTCTTTCGAGGTAATCCTTCGTTACGATTTTATTACTACAAAAGGAGGCTTGAAATCTCCGAGGTTCTTCTAATTTAACTCATGTATTTCTTTTTGAAAAATCCCACATCAGGTTTTGAAGCCTATCAATTTTTTTGTTTGCGTCTTCGTTTCATTCTGCTTGTTTCACAACATTTCATCCAAATCCTACATTTTTCAAGAAACTTCTTTCTAAAAATTGGTGTTCTGCTTAGAAAAAGATGCTCCTAAAAGAAGTATAAGGCCGTTTTAACAGTGAAACCAAATCAGTACTATTGATTTGGAACCAGCACGTTTTTATCAACAGACCTCTAGATTGATGTCATTATATTATGTTCACTTTCCTACAAATATCTGGCATAATAGTATCGTTCAAAGGGAAAGTTTGTTAGATGACCTAAACTTCGAAATCACCAAAGCTATTGGCTATACTAGGTTTATTGGCAGTCAGACGATGAAAACTGTTAACACATCGTCAAACTTTTTTAACAATCTTGTTCAAGAGTAACTTTGTAGGAAATTAGACCCCAAGTCTATTGAGATTGATAACCTTAAATTCCGAATGTATCGCATAGCCGTGCTACATAATTACGGTTTCTAATAGTTAAATCTCAAAAACCTAACCTATGAAGCACAATTACACTTCAATTACAACCTTTGCGTTTGCGACTCTAATCGCGCTACTTTTTAGTGGTTTACAAGCAGTTAATGCCCAAGCGAACTCTATAAGAACGGGAGTCACGTTCAATTGGGCCGACAGTCAAAGTACCCTCGATAATCCGGCAAATCTTCAATCTATATTGATTAATGGTATTGACTACAATACATTTGTTGTACCCAGTTCATATGAAATGACACGCTTGGGACCAGGTGGCGATAGTCAAAATAATATTTGGTTGAACGGAACTAGAGTTGTTTCCGGTAGCGACAGCCCCAATTGGTTTACAGGAGCACTTGAAGCTTATCAGTCACTAAATTTGAACCACTATTTTCAATCAAACAATACGGGTGATAATATTTGTGAAGATTATACTGCACTTTCTACGACAGATGCTCAAATACAGACTATAAGATATAGTCCGGGAATACCTTCTAACCCCGATGGTGTAATTGCCATCACGGAGCGTGGAGGGAATAATTGTATGTATGTGGAACTTCATGGTGTGCCGGCTGGCGGAGGTATAGAACAGCTTCTTGGTCGAACTTTTATAAGAAACCAAGGAAACTTAACAGGGGTAAGACCTCAAGCTCCACCAACATCGAACAGTGATTATTGGAGTAGCGGTAGAAACAATGAGAACAATCAAATAATAGGTATAGCCCTTTACGAACTATCGGAATTGGCTCCGGTCGGTTCAACTATTACGTCGATAAGATATATGGGCGCTACCAACGATCATGGAGACGGTAAGTTTTTCTTGATGCAGACCTATGCTGAAGACGATAGCCTTAGAATAAAACTTGATCGTGAAGGCAATGGCGATATCGCGGCTAACGATCTTGTACCTTCGGGTAGTACGTATACTCTTACCTCTGGGACTTCTAACGGAACTTTGACGTTCAATCCTGACGGAACATTTAATTATGTTCCAAACCCTGGTTTTACCGGTAACGATACTTTTGAATATGAAGTTTGTCTTCCTGCACCGAATACAAGTGTATGTGATACGGGAACCGCAATTATCGTAATCAAGCTTGAAGCCCTTTTCGACAATTTCAATGTTTCGCAGAATTCATCGAACAATAGAATTAATGTATTGGAAAACGATAATTTCGGTAGTTCGGGCCCTCGCCCAAACGGAGCAATAAGTAATTTTTCAGTGCCTGTAAACGGTAACATTACATTGAACGATAATGGCACCCCGACCGATTCTTTTGATGATTATTTCATTTACAGTCCAAACGCTGGATTTATCGGAGCGGACTTTTTTAATTATGAAATAACAGATGCCGGAGGAAATACGGATTTTGCGTCGGTCTATATAACAACAGCTTTTGATTCCGATAATGATGGCATCGATGATAAAACCGACTTGGACGATGATAACGATGGTATTTTAGATACGAACGAAGGTCAAGAATGTATCAATGATGATTACTTCGCATGGACCTTGAATTCTCCCGTAGGAAATAGATCGAATGACTTTGTTCAAAACAACGCGATTTCGAATTGGCTTATTTCAAGAACGGAAAATATCACAACAGGCACCGGTCTAACAGGTAGTTCTCCTGGTTCTGAGTTGCAGTTAACGGGTATTGACGCAGATTCTTATGCCAACGCCCTACTTCAAAATGATTATGTGGAGCTAAGTTTTACTACATCGTCCGGTTTAATAAACCCTATTATCGAACGCATCGGTCTGAATTGGTTCCAGAACTCTGGTGGAGGGGCCGTAGGAAATTCATATGAGGTAGCTATGGCCATTTCGAAGGATAATTTTGCGACATCTATTTTACTTTATTCGGATATAGCGATACATTATCCGACCGATGGAGTATCGGAATTCTTCGATCTTACCCCTTTGGGTTCGAGTTTCAATCTTGAAGAAAATAGCACGTATACCATTCGAATCTATACGTACAGACAACAAAATGACGGTAATGTTCCTTATTCGGTATTTGATGATTTTACGGTTAGGGTATCGGCATGTCAAGAACTAAATAGCGATACTGATGGGCTTTCTGATCATTTAGATGGTGATAGTGATGGCGATGGTTGTGTTGATGCTATTGAGGCTGGGCATTCTGACCCCGACGGTGATTTTTACTTGGGAAATTCACTGTTCGTAGTAGATGCGAACGGCCTTGTTATCAATCAGGGTGGATATACTGGTAATACCACAAGGGTTTTAACGCCTAACCAAGCGGTTATAGTAAGTACGTCACCGAGCGACCAGAGTGTAAACGAAGGGGATGAGACCGCTTTTACGGCATCGGTAAACGGAAATGGACTTACCTACCAATGGGAGGTGAGTACCGACGAAGGAGCAAATTGGAATGAAATACGTAACGAAGGAGTCTTTTCGGGTACAGATACGGCTACCTTAAATCTGACGACCGTTCCTTTTTCAGAAGATTCCAATGATTTCAGATTAATTATTACTGACCCCAGAAACCTCTGTACGCCCGTTACGATAACAGAAAGCGCAAACTTAATAGTCATTGCCGATCAACCAATAGATTTGGATAGTGACAATGACGGGATTACGGATATTCTTGAAGACCTGAATACTGATGGTGATAACAATCCGGCAACAAATCCCACCAACTCAGATGGAGATCTTTATCCTGATTATTTGGATATCGATAGCGATAACGATGGTATACCCGATAATGTTGAGGCACAATCGACTTCCGACTATGTGCCACCGAGTCTGATAGATGCTAACGGTAACGGATTGGATGATGCATATGAGATTGACTTTAATATCGGCTTGTTACCAATAAATACTGATGGTGAAGACCTGCCAGATTATCTTGACCTTGACAGTGACAACGATAATGTACAGGATGCAATTGAGGCACATGATTTTGATCATGATGGTTTCGCCGATGTTTCTTTTATCGGATCAGATAAAGATGATGACGGCTTAGATGATGGTTACGAAGGCATAGAAGTTCTAGATGTAGATGTGAACGACGAGATTGACAATCCCTTCGGTGATTTACCGAATACCGATAATGACAACGAATTGGATTATAGGGATGTCGATGACGATAATGATGGTATAGCCACACGTGACGAAGACATGAATTCTGATGGTAACTATACTAACGACGATGAGAATAACAATGGTATCCCGAACTATTTAGAAGCCCCTTACATTCAGGTTGTTATCTATAATGTAGTAACCCCCAACGGAGACGGCGTTCACGACATCTTAACAATAACAGGTCTTGAAGAGCGGCCCATCAACAACTTGGAAATATTCAATCGATGGGGTGTTTTATTATATGCTACTGAGTCTTACAACACAGCAGGTAATTTCTTTGAAGGCTATTCTTTGGAAAACTTGACCTCGGGCAACGAAGAACGATTGACCTCGGGAACTTACTTTTACATCTTTGTATTTGAAGATACCGATGGGCAGCAGAAAAAGCTTTCTGGCTATCTATATTTGAACTAAAGTAAGCGGGCCCGAACGATAAGTTCGGGCTAGCTTGTTCTTCATCTGAAGCACTTTTTTGGCAATAGCTATTAACTATATTTTATAATCCTCTTTGGGAAATACTGATGCAAAGATGTTATTTTTGTATCATAAGTGGTATCGATACCTCCCTTTAGAAAAAATATGATTTGAAAGAAGAAGAAGTAATCTTGGTCGACCAAGACGATAAGCAGATTGGTACGATGCCCAAAATGGAAGCCCATGAAAAAGCAATGCTCCACAGGGCGTTTTCCGTTTTTGTAATGAACGATAAAGGTGAAACCATGTTACAGCAACGGGCCGCACATAAATATCACTCCCCTTTGTTATGGACGAATACCTGTTGTAGCCACCAACGGGTCGGTGAATGCAATATTGGGGCAGGAAAAAGGAGGCTTCAAGAGGAAATGGGATTTGTTACCGAACTAGAAGAACTTTTCTCGTTCATTTATAAAGCTCCGTTCGATAACGGTCTCACCGAACATGAACTAGACCATGTGATGATGGGCCATTATTCCAAGGCTCCCGAAATAAACCCTGAAGAAGTTGCAAACTGGAAATGGATGCGGCCGGAAGAAATCAAGAAGGATATTGCCAAGAACCCTGATAGCTATACTGCCTGGTTCAAGATTATCTTCGAAAAGTTTTATGGTCATATCCGTCAAAACCCATTGAATCATGCAGGTTAAAGTCAGTAGAAGGGCACATTTCAATGCCGCGCATCGCTTATATCGTAAAGATTGGGATTTTGAAAAGAACGAAGCTGTTTTCGGTAAGTGTAACAACCCCAATTTTCACGGCCATAATTATGAACTTATAGTTAGTGTAACAGGAGACATCGACAAAGAGACCGGTTTTGTAATGGACATGAAGGTGCTAAAAGATTTAATCAAGGAAAAGGTTGAAGATGCCCTAGACCATAAGAACCTGAATGTTGAGGTTGACGAGTTCAAAAACCTCAACCCGACCGCTGAAAATATTTCCGTTGTTATTTGGAACAAACTTAGACCTCATATTAAAGAAGAGCATGAACTAGAGGTTGTCCTTTATGAAACACCTCGTAATTTTGTGACTTTTTCAGGATAGCTATGGGGTTAAAAGTTGGTGATGAGCTTCCCGATTTTAGTTTGAAAGACCAAAATGGAAATCTTTTTTCAAGTACACGTTTGAAAGGTAAAAAGCCCATGGTTATCTACTTTTATCCTAAAGACGAGACGACCGGTTGTACCAAAGAGGCATGTAGTTTTAGAGATAGTTATGAAGATTTCAAGGCAGTCGGGGCTGAAGTTATCGGAATAAGTTCCGATACTGAAAAAAGCCATCTCAGATTTGCTAAAAAACACCAATTGCCTTTTATTCTCTTGGCTGACACCGAGAAAAAAGTGCGAAGACTGTTTAGGGTAAAGAACAATTTACTATTACTTCCGGGTAGGGAAACTTATGTCATAAATGAAAATGGGAAGGTCGGTATGGTTTTCAACAATGTCAACCCGGCACCGCACATAAGAAGAGCGTTGAAGTTCTTAAAAAAATAAAAGAGGCCATGAATATACATCCCTTGAAATTCCATCCTATTTTAAAAGAACGTCTTTGGGGAGGTACTAAACTCAAAGAGGTATTGAACAAACCGATCAAAAGTGATATTACCGGCGAAAGTTGGGAAATATCGGCGGTGCCAGGTGACATTTCAACAGTGCTCAATGGAGTACTTTCGGGCACTTCTCTGCAGGAGTTGATCGATAAAGAACCGGAAAAACTTTTAGGTAAAAGTGTTTTTGAACGTTTTGGGAAGAACTTTCCGGTACTTATCAAGTTTATCGATGCCCAACAAGACCTCTCTATTCAATTGCACCCGAACGATGAACTGGCAAAAGAAAGACATAATTCTTTTGGAAAAACCGAGATGTGGTACGTTATGGATGCTACTGAAAATGCGAACCTTATTGTTGGTTTCAATCGTGATTGTACCAAACAAGAATATGCCGAAAGCCGCGAAAACGATACCTTACCTGAATTATTGAACTATGAAAGTGTCAAGGAAGGGGATACTTTTTTTATTAATACAGGAAAAATACATGCCATTGGTGCAGGTGTACTTTTGGCCGAGATACAACAGACTTCCGATATCACGTATCGGGTCTTTGATTTCAATCGGCGCGATAAAAATGGAAACCTGCGCGAACTCCATACCGAACTTGCTGTTGATGCCATCGACTACAAAAAGAAAGATGATTTTAGGGTAAACTATTTAGACGAGCAAAATCGAGTAAATTCAATGGTCGAATGTCCCTTTTTCAAAACTAATTACCTGAATCTGGAAAAGAATCTGCAACAAGATGTATCAAATAGAGATTCTTTTACAATATACGTTTGTGTTGGTGGGTCAGCTACAATTTCCAATGATTACGGTAATGTAGCTATCAAGAAAGGGGAAACGGTCTTGTTACCTGCCACATCTGGCAAAATCCGTGTCGAAACCGAAAATGCCAAGTTTTTGGAGGTGACAATTTAGTTTCCTTCCCAACCTGTCAGGTCTCCAAGACCTGACAGGTTTTTTTTAAATTGATTTTCTAAAAGCCTATTTTTGTAAAAAATAATTAAAATGGCAAGTGTTAGAGATTTGAAAAAAGATATCAATAATGTTCTTGGTGACATTATCGAGGCCGTTTACATCGTAGATGCGGCGAACAATAAGCAAGACTCAAAAGAGGGCAATAAAATTATCGATGAGGCTATCGAGACCTTTGACGATTTGATTGAAAAAGTGAATCAAGGTAATGTCGATAATAAGAAAAAACATTTTAAAGGTGTAAGGGAAGAGCTTGAAAAGAAAGCCGAAACCCTTGCCGAGAAAGTCAATAAATTAGGTTAGTCAAGTTTAAGGCTAGCGTAAAATCCCGCTCTTGCGGGATTTTTTTATTCTCTATAGGGTAAATACCTCGCAGCTTGCTGCGTCTGTCAACTCTAAAGTTTGAAAACGTTTTCTTTAAAAATGCCTCGGGGCTTGCCCCGGGGAAATTTATTCTTTGATCTCAGCGAGATAGTCCTTTAATTTTTTGCCATATTTTGAACCTGCGACCTCGGGTGTTAAAGAATTGTAGATCGAATCGAGATAAATGACGTTCGCATCGGCAACTTCGTTAAGGGCGATGTATGGTGCGATATACGAATCTTTGTTACCCAGTGCAAAGTTAAGTGCAAAAGCATAGCCGCGCTGCAGATTCTTATCGCTCAACCTTTGAATGGAATCTAGTTGCACCGAATCCATGGGCTTTTCTTGATTCGTAGCATTTTGAACGATTTCGAGGTTTTTCATGTTGAACCTTGACATGGTCTTTTGATATTCTTCCAATTTTTTTTGGGTCTGAGACCCCTCTATTTTTGCGTTCAGATCAAAAGTATTCCAAGAAGTATTTATAATAATTTGACCGGTCTCTCCAAAAAAAGTAATTCTATCGTTGATGTCGTTGGCATCGTTTTTATTAAGGTAGAGGTAAAATATCTCCGGACTTTCCAATGCTGTTTCAAAGGTGAAGTTGCCATTGCCATCTACCTGTAAAGAATCAATGGTTACAAGCGTAGAATCTGGAACGTGTTGTAAATAGAGCGTACCCTTTTTTAGTCCTTTGACGTTTCCGGTAACGATCATGGTATTTTCTTCAGGTGCGTCTCCGCATGAAACGAATAGCAAAGAGAATAGGAATAAGGTAAAAAATTGCTTCATCTTCGATTTTTGGTGCCGCAAATATCCATAAATATTTTAGATCCGCCTCAAGGGAATGCGGCCAATAATTATACTTTTGAGGCAATTTCCATTAAATAGGCACAGAGCAATGCTCCCCCGGTACCCACCACGTAGCCAAAAACAGCCAATAAAACCCCAACAGAAGCCAATGAAGGATGAAATTCTGCAGCTACGACCGGTGCCGAGGCAGCACCGCCCACATTGGCCTGGCTACCTACGGCTAAAAAGAAATAAGGTGCTTTGATAAGTTTTGCGACCAAAATTAACAGCCCGGCATGAATAGAAATCCAGATGAGACCTACGGCAATCAATCCGGGGTTTTCAAGAATACGTGTCAGGTCCATCTTCATACCAATAGTAGCGACAAGAATATAGATGAACATACCACCAATTTTACTGGCTCCGGCACCTTCATAATTTTTAGCCTTTGTAAACGAAATTAGAATACCAATAAAGGTTGCTATAACAACCATCCAAAAGAAACCAGATCCTACGAACGACAAGAAGCTTTTTGGGTTAGCTACTGCTTCGTACGTACTTATAAGGTAATTACTAATATGCCCTCCAAAGAAATGCGCTATACCTACTGCCGTGAATGCAAGGAACAGCATCATTATATAATCATTTAAGGTCGGCACCCTCGTAATTTTTTCTGCAAATTGGGTAACCTTGACCTTTAGGCTTTCGATTGCCGAAGTGTCCGCTTGAAGCCAACGATCGATTTTTTTGGTCTTGCCCACCCCCAATAATAAAATGGCCATCCAGATATTGGCGCCGATTACATCGACGAGTACCATTTGACTGAATTTGTCGGGATTATATTTGAATATCTCGAACATGGCCGCTTGATTGGCTCCCCCGCCGATCCAACTTCCGGCTATGGTCGAAAGGCCGCGCCATACCGCATCGAAGTCGTTACCACCTACTGTTTCGGGCGAGAAAATCGAAACAATGAGAATGGCCAAAGGCCCTCCAATAATAATACCCGCCGTACCGGTCAAGAACATGACCAATGCTTTCGAGCCTAAATTTACAATGGCTTTGAGGTCAATACTCAAGGTCATCAGTACTAGCGCAGCCGGCAACAAATACCGGCTGGCTACAAAGTAAACCTTCGATTCATGTTCTACGATGTCACCAGCTTCGTTCAATGTTTCCCATTCAGGGGCAATAATACCGATCGAAGTAAGTATGCCAGGCAATAAATAACACATGAGCACCCCTGGAACGATAGTGTAGAACTTTTGCCAAAATCCTTTTTTAATCGATGAGGTATAGAAGACAAAACCCAGACAGAGCGCCAAAAGTCCAAAAACGACGGTATCGTCTGTAATAAAGGGCGGGTCTGGAATTTCTTTCATTAAAAAGTCAATATGGGTTGCATTCAAATATAATCAAATAAGGAGATGTTCTTTGATAAACCGGGCAACTCCATTTTCTTGATTAGTCAAGGTAACCGCATCTGCAATTGTTTTGACTTCTTCGCGGGCATTGCCTACGGCTACCCCATAGCCCGAGTGCTTTAGCATTTCAATGTCATTATAATTATCTCCAAAGGAAATTACATCAGCCAAGGTTTGGCCCTCTTCAAGCAATAATTCTATTGCAGATAATTTTGAAACGGACTTCGGCGCAATCTCGATAAGGGTATCGTTCGAACGGTACAAATGCAATTTGGCACCAAAACTTGTCGTAAGTTGAGGAAAAATAGCATCTGCAGTACCTTTTGTACCCATAAGCATGATTTTGTGGGCACCGATATCACGATTTTTCCAGTCGCCCAAAGTTTCAGATGTTTCCCTGAAAAAAGGAGTCGTCTGTGTATAACGGATTTCTTTTCGAACCCTATCCGTATTTTCTTCGACGTACCACTCGTTTTTGTAATAGAGCCCTAATTTGATGAAATGTTCCGAAGCCAGTTTATGTATATTCTGTAAATAAGACATTTCGATAACGGTTGAAGAAAGTTCTTTTTCCCCGTGCAAAACAAGTGCCCCATTGTAGCAAATTATCGGAGCATCTTCAATACCCAATCTGCGTTGCAAATAGGTCATGGCTCGAGGCATTCTTGCCGATACCAGAATAATACGCATTTGATTCTTTATCCTATTGATTTCGGATATTGTAAAATCGGAGACATTGCTTTTTGTCGAAAGCAAGGTGCCGTCTAAGTCGGAGCAAAGAATTTTATAGTTCACGAACAAGTTCTAAATCGAAATAGGTTTCTATACTCCAAGTTTAATCCAAAAGTTTGAAAACCGGAAACTTGGTAGGATTCTTTTCATAAATTTAGCCAATAGGTCAGTTTTAAGTTTATCGAACGGTTACGGGGTTCGAAACTATTTACAAAATAGTTATCGTTATATACGATGAACAAGTCGGAAAGAGGAGAAAACCGCCACTGTAATCTTGAGTTGAATCCGAGATTGTTCCTTTGGTTACTGTACTGGATCAAAGTAGACCAAAAAATTGATTTACTAAAGGTAATATCGATTTTAGGACTCAAAAGCCATATATCAGCACTCGAATACGGTTGCGGTAGCTTTATTTGGTCATAATTGAGTAGTAGGGAAAGAAAAACTTTCGGCTGAAAGCGCAACGTGGCCATAGCCTCGACTGAAAAGCGATTTCCATTGTAAAATCGACCTATGGAAGATTCCAGACTATAGGCAAAAAGCTTTCTTGAATCTGATTCATAAGCGAACTCAAAGCTGTTGTAGTGGTAGCCTCTATCTTCAGGCAAAGGTACGGCGCCGTCGGTGTTGGTGGGGTCGAACGGATTGAACAAAAACGTAAAGCTATTCATCATGCCGATACTGAGTTCAGATTGGTCGCGGAACGAGGCGATCCAACTGCTTGTGACACCATAATCGGTATTTTTAAAATCACGTTTCGGACTCCAGAATACGATGGGAAAAACTTTGAATGCATGATTTTGTATGATGCCGCTTCGAGGCCAAAAAACGCGTTCGACACTTAAAATACCTTTGAAAATATCGGTTCTTCGTATAAAGCCAAGGTCCGATGAAAAATCGGTGTCGACATACATACCCTTTGAATAGATGTTGTAGTTTCTTGAAAAGTAGCTCAAGGTCGCACCTGTTGACAGATTTCCCGTATTGTCATCAGGTCGGAAAGATTTGTGCATGTATACTTTCCCCGTCCAGGTATTGTCGCTGGAGGCGATATTATAGTCTAGACCAAGTACACGATTGTATTCGTCTTCGCGTGCAACAAAATCATAACTTTTAAAAGCCTCTCTATTGATAAAGAACATACCAATATTAGAGCGTGAAAAGACCTTTTGTTGAAAGGCCAACATGGTGTTGTTGTTCGATGGAATTTCATTTTCTTCGTCAGCTGCGGTCTGAATGTTCAAAAGCCCTATCCGCATGTCTTTGGTCAGTTTGCCGCTCAAACGGATGCCCCCGATTATACTGTTTTCTATCGTTCTACCTAATGTGTCGGTTGCTATTCCGATACGACGGGAAAAGAAAGGATTGGCATGAAATTCATCGCCAAAACTCGAAAATAGGTCGCTGTTGTCAATGAAAAATTGCCTTTTTTCCGGTAGGGAGACTTCGAATCGGGTAAGATTCGTCACCTGATCGTCGACCTCGACCTGTGAAAAATCAGGATTGACCGTTATATCCAAATTAAGACTGTTGCCAATGGCTACCTTGGCGTCGCCTCCTACTTTTACATTGTTAATGCTTTGATCGTTCTCGAAATTTTTTTGTGAAATTGCATTGATGTAGGGTATGATTGCCAAGGGAGTTCGAGATTTGCTCAAAGGCCGCTCAAAAATAAGGTCTCCCATGAATGCCAAATTGAAAATAATTTGGTTCTGTGGAACATTCATCCAGTTGCTGCGCTCATTCGATTGACTATCAATACGATACGTGTTAAAACGCCATTTTGTAGTTCCTTCTCGAAATTTTAAAGAGGTCAATGGAATGCTCATTTCGGCAGTAAAATAACCATCATAGATTTTTGAGTTCCCTTTCCATTTCACATCCCATGAAAGATTAAAATCTTCACTGTCGGAACCGCCATTGGCAATGAGTCCTTCCCTTCTCACTCCATATGGATTAATACCAAAAAGAAAGGCATTGGTACCGTCGTTGAAAGTATCGAAGAGCATCGAGAAACTGTCTACGCCGCTTCCTCGAAAATCTCTTTTCAATGACTGTAAAGTGTAGTTCTTACCGGCTGAACTAGCCCATATGCCCACATAGAGATGTGTGTCACTATAAAGGATTTTAACTTCCGATTGTTTTTTTGCTTTTATTTTATCGGAGGGGAAATACTCCCAAAAATCATCTGCGCTTTCGGCGGTTTGCCAGACAGCCTCATCTAAGATACCATCGGGAACGATTTTTTCGGAAATATACTTTACGGTAAAAGATCGATTTTCATTTTGACCAAAGGTAGTGGGGCCGAAGGCAAACAGTAGAAAAGTAAAGAGGATACAGCTTCTTCCTATAAATATTCTTTTACTGCTTTCGGCCAATGATTCCATAGATTATTATCCGACTGTTTTCAAACTAGTTATAGCCTGATATTCATGACCTCTAAGCTAAATGTTCAACCAATAGGTCAATTTTAAGTTTATCGAGCGGTACTTGGGTTCAAATACATTCACGAAATAGTTATCGTTGTATACAATGAATAAATCGGAAAGCGGGGCAAAACGCCACTGCAGGCGAGAGTTGATGCCTAGATTGTCGCGCTGGTTGCTGTACTGAAAAATCGTCGACCAAAAAACGGATTTACTGAACGTTAGGTTGACACGCGGACTGATCAGCCAAAGTTCGGCACTAGGGTAGGGGTCGGGCAATCGAATGCGGTCATAGTTCAAGGCCAAGCCTAACAAGGCCTTTGGCTGAAGCCTTAACGTAAATTCGCTTTCGAGTGATAAGATGTTTCCGTTAAAGAAGCGGCCACCGGAGATTTCACCGGCAAACGAAAATACTTGTGCCTGATTCGATTCGTAACCGGCACCGACTTGATTGAAATGATACCCTTGTTGACCTGGTATAGGTATACCCCCCTCGGTATTCGTCGGATCAAAGTCATTGGCAAGAAAAACAAATTCATTGGAAAACCCGACCCCAAATTCAGATTGATTACGGAATTCGGCGCCCCACTCCAGTGAAAAGGTGTGATCTGTTTTTTTATAATCAAGAGTAGGCCGCCAAATAAAAATCGGGAAAAATTCAAAACCATGGTTATTGATAATACTTTTTTTTGGCCAAAAAACCCGTTGAACCGAAGTGGCAGATTTTACAATATCAGTTCGTCGTATAAAACCTAAATCAGATCGGAAATCGTTATCGATATATACCCAATCAGAGAAGACGTTCCAGTTTCGGGAGTTTCTTGCTAAGAATGCACCGGTAGATAAATTACCTTGGTCATCATCTGGCTGGAATGATTTATGTACGTAGAATTTACCCTGCCAGCGATTATCGGCCGATGCCAAATTATAATCAATACCTAACACGCGATTGAATTCATCTTCCCGCTCGGTAAAATCATAGTCTTTAAAAGTCTGCCTGTTGATAAAGAACATGCCGATGTTCGAACGCGCGAAGATTTTTCTCTGTATCGCGAGCATCGTATTGTTGTTCGAGGCGATTTCATTTTGGCCGTCCTCGTCCGTTTGAATGCTCAAAAGCCCCAATCGCCAGTTTTCGTTCAGTTTTCCGCTAAGGCGAAGGCCTCCGATAATACGATTTTCAATCGTGTTTCCGAGGGTGTCGGTGGCAAGACCTATACGCCTCGAAAAAAAAGGATTCGCGTCTCTACTTCCACCAAAGCTCCCAAACAAGTCGTTATTATCAACGAAAAACTGCCTTCGTTCAGGCAAGGAAACCTCAAAACGGGTGAGGTTGGTAAAAATATCATCTACTTCTACATTTGAAAAATCAGGATTTATGGTTATGTCCAAATTCATACCATTACCGATGGCTACTTTGGCATCACCCCCAACCTTCAGTTTGCTATTGCCAGTATCGGTTATATAATCTTTTTCCGCTATGGTGTTTAAATATGGAATCAGGGCCAAAGGTGTACGTGATTTTCCTAGGGGTCTTTCAAACACCATGTCGCCCATAAAGGCCAGACTGAAAATCGACTGGTTTTGGGGTACGTTGCTCCATACGCTTCGTTCATTGGTCTGCATATCGAAACGGTAACTTTGAAAACGCCATTTGGTCTCCCCCTCCTTGAACTTGAAAGAGGTCAATGGTATGGCCATTTCGGCGGTATAGTAATTTTCGAATCGCTTGGCCTCACCTTTCCATTTAACGTCCCAAGAAGTCGTAAAACCTCTGGTATCACCGCCCCCGCCCGAAATTAGTGCCTCGCGATTTACTCCGTACGGGTTGATGCCGAACAAAAAGGCATTCTGCCCATCGTTAAAGGTGTCGAACATCAGGCTTATATTGTCGTTTCCGCCGGCACGAAAGTCTCGCTCAAGAGAGGGAACGACCCAATCGTTACCAATTGAAAAAATCTTTATACCAATGTAGAGGGTAGTGCCATTGGTGAACATCTTCATAATCGAGGGGTTCTCCGCTAAAATACTATCGGAAGGAAAAAACTGCTGAAAATTATTGGGCCCGTCTACGGTTTTCCAAACGGGTTCATCGAGAATACCATCAATTTGGGGAATATCGGAAACGAACTTTACGGTAAAAGATTTTTTCGGGGCCTGACCAAATAGCGATACTGCGAATAGGAGCAAGAGAGAAACGCAAATTGTTTTGGTCATAGGTCATAATTTCATTGGCCTACCAAATTTAACGGAATTTTGGTTTAGGGGAACTTCAAATCACCAATGATTATGAGAACTTTCATAGGCTTCCCATATTTTTCGGAATTTTATATTTTCAATCTTAATTTTTTCTCTTTTTGCTATTTAAGTCATCCTTAAATTGCGAATAAAGAACTTGAAAAGCGAAAATTCATAACTGATTGCAAATTAAGGATGGCATAAAACCGGTATTTGTAGCTAACTTCCTATTTTTTTTTCGGCTCGCGCTTGGCCTCGCGCAGACTTTTCATAAGCATCCATTCGATTTGGCCATTGGTACTGCGAAACTCGTCCGCAGCCCATTTTTCAATGGCCTTCAGCATATCTTCGTTTACCCGTAAGGCGAATGCCTTTTTTTTGCTCATACCGTGAGTTTACGGAATTTCAAGTTCCAATACAACAATGGTAAATAATATTGATTTGGCATCTTATCGATTTTTATTCCTTTCAAGAATTACCCTTAGTGCACAAGTATCTAGACACTCTTTTATTTCTCAAGAAAATGACGGTCAATAACTTGTTGTGCCTCGCTTTCTTTTTGCGTACCGATCAAAAGCTTCTTACCGGTATTAAGATTGATTTGAATGCCTTTGTTTCCTTTAACATTATATGCCGTTCCTCCTTTTCCAAGAGACGCCTTAATGCCCCATCCACCGTATTCCCGAATAGGACGATAAGTTCTGACGTAGCATTTTTCCATTTCGCTCCACCGTATGGTACGTTTGGAATTGTGAAAAGGGATAAATCGATAGTGAATGCCTATTTCATCGATTTCGGTTCTCAGACCTAAAGAACGAAATAGTATGATTGCTGCAATACTGGTGGTATATACCATGATTTGTGCGATAATGGCATCGGGATCAGTCTTGTTTACTACACTATCTGAATCATAAAATGTATAAATAAAAAATAGGAGCATTGCTATCATGCCGAAATAAATAGCTTTCATAAACCACTGGTCGAATTTTTGAGTCTCTTTGAATACCCTCATTTACTTTACTTTAAAATTCATTGGTATGCCATTTTTTCCTTTCTGAAAACAAGAATTTTAATGGTTTAAAGTACCAGTATTGACAATTGGAGCGGCATCTTTATCCGAACATAAAACAACCATCAAGTTACTGACCATAGCCGCTTTACGTTCTTCGTCAAGTTCGATAATCTGCTTTTTTGCAAGGTCTTCCAATGCCATTTCTACCATGCTTACGGCACCCTCGACAATCTTATGTCTAGCTGCAACGATTGCAGTCGCCTGCTGTCTTTTGAGCATGGCGCTGGCAATCTCGTTGGCATAGGCCAAATAACCTATACGAGCCTCGAGTACTTCAATGCCTGCCATGGCCAAACGTTCTTGCAGTTCTTTCTCGAGAGCACCGCTAACTTCATTAACGCTGGAGCGCAACGTAATTTCCTCATCTAGTCCTTCGTCGGCAAAATTATCATAGGGATAGAGGCTTGCCAGATAGCGTACTGCAGCATCGGTCTGTACCCGTACGAAATTTTGGTAATCATCCACATCAAAAGCAGCTTTGTAAGTATCGGTTACACGCCAGACCAAAATAGTACTGATCATAACCGGATTACCCAGTTTATCGTTGACCTTAAGGCGTTCACTATCAAAATTACTGGCCCGCAGGGATATTTTCTTTTTGGAATAAAGCGGATTTACCCAAAAGAGTCCATTTTCCTTAATGGTACCAACATATTTGCCAAATAATAAAAGCACTCGTGAGCTGTTCGGATTAACGAGTACAAAGCCCGGTAAAAGAATAAATGCAATAATCAGTGCCGGTACGGCAATCGCCACCATACCGCGAAAGAGCATGAAAATGCCGCCTATAAGAAGTACTATAAATAAGGCCACGATACCATAACCATTTGCGGGACTGGATGTTTTTTCGTTCGTCATGATAAATTTTTTAGTGATATTAAAATGATATCACTAATATATCAAATTAAAATATACTAAAGTAAATTTTTTTAGATACTTTTTATTTTTTCTACGGATTTGCATTTTTCCTTTTAAATTTCTTGGTCTTCTTCTTATCGGGATTTTTGAACAGCCGTTTGAAAAATCCATCACGCTTCACCGGTTCGCAGTCAAGCATTTCTACTACCGACGGGTTAGGTCTTTCGAACTGTGCTCTAGTAATTTCGTTGTACGAAGGATGTTTGTTCAATTCTTGCATGAACTTGGCAAAAATGGGCAACGCGGCGTTCGCTCCTTGCCCGAGACGGGTACTTTTGAATCCGATTTCGTGGTTGTCGAGGCCGACCCATGTAATATGAACCAACTTGGGCATGAGTGCCACGAACCATGCATCTTTATTGTTCTGTGTCGTACCCGTTTTTCCGGCAATGGCGTTGTTTAGTTTATAACTGTTACGAATGCGTGAGGCCGTACCTTTATCGATGGTCGATTTCATCATTTCTACCATAATTTGCCGTGTTTCTTCAGAAAATGCAGGTTTTACTGCTCTTTTAGGCTCGAACTCCATTAAAAGGGAGTCTTTTTGATTTGTAATCTTATTAATCAGAAAAGGTAAAACTGCTTTACCATCATTCACGTAACTTGCATATACGCCTGCCAGTTCATTGAGATAGATTTCTCCTGTACCCAGTGCCACCGAAGGCTCGGCCGGAAGTTTTGAAAAAACACCCATATTTTTTGCCATTGCGATGACGTTATCGATTCCCGTTCTTTCGAGCACTTTGACCGCTACGGTATTGACCGAATTACTCAGGGCCTGTTCCATCGAATAGTTGAGGTAAGCTTCGTCTTCATCTCCTGAATTACCAGGCGACCATCCTTTTAAATTTTCATATTCCACTTCTTCCGCAGAAAAATAAGTACAGGGTAAAATACCTGTTTCAAGGGCAGCGGTGTACACAATAGGCTTGAAGGTAGAACCGACCTGTCGTTTACTTTGTGCGATATGATCATATTTAAAATGTTCAAAATCGACTCCGCCTATCCAAGTTTTTACGGCACCTGTTTTAGGGTCGATGGCCAAAGATCCGGTATTCAAAAATTTCATGTAATGTTGTAGACTATCTATAGTGCTTGCGTTCGTTGTTTTTTCGCCGTTCCAATCTACCAAAACCATAGTCCTTTTTTGGTTGAGCGAATCCATAATCTCGCTTTCTTCAAGACCGGAGTTCTTTAGTTTTTTATAGGAATCTGACTGTCGAACCATTTTTTTAATAAGAACCTTGTCGCGTAGCCACGGTGCATTTTTCCCATAGCTTTTTTCGAAAGCCTTTTGTAAGGAAGCCATATGATCGCGCATCGCTTCTTCGGCCCAATATTGCATATTGTAATCCAAGGTGGTGTATACCTTTAGTCCCGAAGTGTAGATATTATATTCGTTGCCCGCTTCACGTTCTTTTAGGCTCCATTTTTGGAGTTGTTTACGGACTTCTTCCCTAAAGTAAGGTGCCAGTCCGTCATTGTTATCGAATTCCCGATAGTCCAGTTCTATTGGAATGGCAATCAAACTATCCCTATTTTCCTCGGATAACATTTTATTTTTTGCCATGGCCGATAACACTAGGTTACGTCGGGTCAGACTTTTTTCTGGAAATACCCTTGGGTTATAGCCGTAGGTCGCTTTCAGCATACCGACCAAGGTAGCGGCTTGTTCGACGGAAAGATTTTTTGCTCGTTTATTGAAAAATTTAAGGGATGCACTTTCAATACCGAATGTGTTATCCCCAAAAGAAACTGTATTCAGATAATTGGTCAGAATTTCATCTTTTTTGTAGATATCCTCGAGGCGTGAAGCGATAATCATTTCCTTGAGCTTATCGACTACAATGTTCGCCTTTTTGCGATCCCTACGTGGATAAAGGTTCTTGGCCAGTTGCTGCGTCAAAGTGCTTCCTCCGCCAGAAGACTGGTCTTGCATCAGAATTGTTTTGATGGCGACACGCCCGAGACTTTGATAATCAATTCCGGAATGTTGGTGAAACCGCTCATCTTCAATCGCTACCAAGGCATCGAGAACATGTTTCGGAATACTTTCAAAGGGGATGGGCTGTCTATCATAGAGATAGTACTTTCCGATGAGCACGCTATCGGCGGTATATACTTCTGAAGCTCTTTGGTACTGAAAATCAGAGAGATTGATTTTTGTCGGTAACTTACCCCAAACACCCCAATAGACGCATAAAACAAAAAGAATCGATACCGCTATCAAAATTCCGATAGCGAGTAGGCCATATCTTAAGAATGGCGATTTTACCTGTTTTAAAATCAAACCGTTTTATTTAATCGTGCAATATTAAATTAAAAAACGAAATCTCCTTCTAACTTAACAATAGATTAAAGCTTGTTTTCTACTTTTGAACCTAAATCGTTACGCTAAATCATTTTGATGAAAAAAATTGTCCTCGTAGTATTTTTTATTTCGACTTTATCTTTTGCAAACGATGCCCTATGGTCAAAAACCGGTCATCGCGCTGTTGGTGAAATTGCACAAGAACACCTGACCAAAAAAGCGGAACGCGTTATTAAAGATTTACTGGAAGGACAAAGCCTGGCATCAATTTCAAATTTTGCCGATGAGATAAAGGCCGATAGTACCTTTCGCAAGTTCAGTGCATGGCATTACGTTAATTTTCCGGCCGACAAGAAGTATGGCGATGTTGAACCGAGCAAGTACGGCGATTTGATTATTGGTATCGAAAAATGTATTGAAATCGTAAAAGACAAAAATAGTCCCAAAAAAGACCGGGTCTTTTACCTCAAAATGTTGGTGCACTTAATTGGTGACCTACATCAGCCCATGCATGTGGGCAGGCTCGAAGACAAAGGGGGTAACGATATTCAGGTGCAATGGTTCAATCGCGGCAGTAACCTACACAAGGTTTGGGATACGAATATGATTGATGATTATGGTATGAGCTATTCTGAACTGGCTGCATCTTTACCGAAAATCACGCATGCCAAAAAGAAAAGTATACAACAAGGTGATATCTACGATTGGGTGGAAGAATCGCAGGATATGGCCAACGAAATTTATGAGTCGGTCGAAGTCGGCGAGAACCTTTACTATCGCTACAGCTATGTTTGGTGGAATACGGTGGAAATACAGTTATTAAAAGGAGGTCTGCGATTGGCAAAGGTGCTGAATACCTTATTTTAATCCATAGAATTCTTTGGGGCTCTACCTTGTGCGAAGGCTTTAGAAAATCAAATCATTAAGAAAAAAGGGCAATGAACAAGTAGAAAAAATAAGGGGTCTAGCTCAATCGAATTTCGATTAGGACCTTCGTTACCACTGCGAGGCAGGATTGTTGTTCTCTATGGCTCTCTCTCGGGCCGGTTCATTAAAAAAGTTTGTTGCAATCAGAGGAACAAAGGGAAATTCTCACCCGTCTCATCTTTTTGATATTTTGTTGCCGGAGATATTTTTTTGGCGCGAGCACTTAAAACGGTCGACATCTGCCTGTCGTAACTTGGCGTGTTTGGTGCTTCTGCCTTGAACCCGCTTTCGCCACATTCTGAAACTGCTCGGTTTCATTTCGCGCCTCATAATTTCAATAGTTTCCTGTTCCGAAATACCGAATTGAAAGGTTATGGCATCGAAAGGTGTTCGGTCTTCCCAAGCCATTTCAATAATGCGATCGAGTTCTTGATCTGTAAATTCCTTTTGCATAGTACCGTAAAGATAGGGATTGTTCTGTGAATGAATACTGATATAAACATATCAGGTACTATTCGAGTAAACGTATTTTACAAATTTGACGGTACAGAAACGAGAAAATGGAGAAAAAGAACAAAGACAAAAGGACAATAAAGTAAGGGCTACTCGGTATGGTGTTTAGCGTATGGGAAAAAGGTTATTCCTATTAGTCCAAAGGATTATTCTCCTTTATATCAGAAACCTTTTAGGTCTATTTAAATTTTGAAGCAGTCTTTAAGTTTTTCCTTTTATCCCAAAAAACCGGAAACTTGACGATCCGCCATACCTTGGCATAAGATTTGAAGTTATTTAGAAGAAGTTAGTTGCGGGGACATTAGTTACCTGCCCACCAGCTAAAGACAGTAGCTAGCTTTGTTCAAGGGCCTAACGATTAAAAAAAATCAGCCTTGTAAAGGCTGATTTTTTTATTTTATAATTCTAAAGGTCAAATTGATTCGTTCTCCGATCGGTTTGGCCGTCTTTGGAATCTGATGCAGCCAATTGTGCTGTGTGCTGCCTTTCATGAGCAAAAGACTACCATGCTGCAACAAAATTTTTTGCTTTAGCTCTTTATCCGTTTTATGTTTGAGGTGAAAGAATCGTTCTTGGCCCAAGGTTAACGAGGCGATTATGGGGTTCTGGCCCAGTTCTTTTTCATTATCGGCATGCCAACCGTTACTATCTTTGCCATCTCTATAGAGATTGACCAAACACGTGGTAAAAACCAAATTGGTCTTAGTTTCGATTTTTTTCTTGATTTCAAGTAGCTCTCCGCTAAAGGTATAGGGATGCATCGTGATGTTTGAATAGGAGTACGGTTTACCGTTATTTCCGAAAAGGGCGGTCAGTCTGGGTTGTGCATATATTTTTCCGAATACTTTGATATCATCTTGTTGCCATGGAATCTCTTGCCTTAACCGATTGAAATAAGAATCTGCCTTTTCAATATCCAAAAAATTCGGGTAATAGCTAATATTGCTGTCGGGCAGCTTAAGATCTATTTTATCCGAAAAAAGACTTTCCATTGTTCGGTCTTACTGCAATACGGTCTTTAACTGGTTTCTATATTCAGAGGGATTTTGCCCTGTGAACGCCTTGAACTGCTTGTTGAAATGTGAGAAGTTGTTGAACCCGCACTCGAAGCAGACCTCGGTAATACTTAAAGACTGCTCCGCTAATAGTTTCGAGGCATGCACCAGCCGGTACTCGTTAACGAATTGTATAAAAGTCTTGTTGGTTATTTTTTTAAAGTAACGACAAAACGAAGGTACCGTCATACTTACCAAATTTGCTATCTCGTCTAAGGTAATTTCTTCCTTAAAATTACTTTTGACGTGGTTGAATACGATATTTATTCGATCGTTGTCTTTAACCTCGGTCTCTAAAGAGAACCCTTCTCCGTTCAGAATCTTAAAATCTTTTGTCGACCCCAATTCATTCAGAATATTCAATATGGAAAGTAGTCGCTGAAAATCGCTCTGATACTCCAAGATTTGCATTTTTTCCCCAATCTTACGTTTAGTCTTTCCTGAAAATGCAATACCGCCCTTTGCAATCTCGAAAAGAGCGTGTATTTTTTTCATTTCGGGAATGTTGAAAAAATCGCTTCCCAAAAAATCTTGCTTCATTTGAATTACGGTCTCACTCTCATTTTCAGTCAAGCGATTCGTAAAACCGCAGTGGGGTAGATTACTACCTATCAATATCAAATCACCATTTGAATAGTAAGAAACATGGCTGCCGATTTGCCGTTTGCCCGATCCACCGTTGACGTGTACCAGTTCTATTTCGGGATGGTAATGCCATATGGTCTGCTTATTATTTTTTGCCGCATCGAATTTCTGGTACGTGTAAGAGTGTCCAAAGCTTGGTTCAATGGCTTCAAAAGCAGGTTTTTGATTTAGGGTCAAAGTTTTGTCCATAGTACAAATTTACTGTAAGAGTATATAGCAAATCTTTGCAAAATTAACCAAAATATGTTCAAAATTACCCCTATGCCTTATTTTGACCTAATGTGATGGTAAAATAGAACAGATATTAGAAAAATCTGTAGTAGTGAAACGAATTATTCGGCGGTAAGTTTGTACCAGATTATTAACCTACCCTGTCGATAGGCAGGATTAAAAACAAAAAGTCATGAAAAAAGTAAAAAGAACAGCAGCAATAATCGCCCTTATGTTTGGAGCTTTAACAGCATCCGCTAACGAAGGGAAATTAAGTTTGGTAGAAAATAAGGAATCCCATAGCATAATTTATGAATTGGATTCTCATGCAGAGAATACGGTTATCAAACTCGTAGACGCAGAGAATAATATTATATATTCTGAAAATGTTGACGTACTTTCCTATACCAAAAAGTTCGATTTAAAAAATCTAAACGATGGATGGTACTATTTCACAACGGAAGATGCCCTGAAAACAATAGTATATACTATTGATATCTCCAATTCAGATGTGAAAATTGTTGAAAGGAAAGAGAAAAACAAGCCTGTTTTTAAGAAAGACAATGGAATGGTTTACTTAAATCTTCTGAATCTCGATAAAAAAGATGTGAAAATCGAGGTTTTCGATAGTAGTAATCGATTAATTTTTTCTGAAAAACAAACTGATGAAATGATTATCGAAAAAGCCTTCAATTTTACAAAGGCCTACAAAGACAGCTATACCGTTGTCGTACATTATAGTAATGAGACTTATTACGAAAATGTTAAGATAAACTAATTGGTTTAAGTTGAGTTGAGTTTGGGCTCCAAAGGTTTCGCATACTTTTGGAGCCTTTTTTTGTCAAATTCTTAGGTACCAATACGCCCAGTACATCAAGCCGAACTGAAGGGGAATGCGCCAAGTCAACATCCATTTTGGGAGCCCCATCGAAGCCCTTTTGTCGAAAAGCATATGAAAATGTACCGGCAAAAAAAAGGCAAGCATCGCAATTATAGTGAATACGGCAAAATCTTTGGTTCTCGAGAAACATAGGGCTATCCCTAGAAAAATCTCCGCAAGTCCGCTCAATGTGACCAATAGTTTATGCCCTGGCAGATACCCCGGCAAGATGCGCATATACATTTTTGGCCTAATGAAATGCATTAGTCCGGCTACAACATAGGTTGCGGCCATGAGATAGAGATGCCAGGGATAGTTGGTTGTCACAGTCGTATTAGGTTCAAAAGAGTTATCGACCTAAAGGTCAACAAAGCGATTTCGTGCACCAAGCAAATCGGTTTTTTTAACTAGGGACTACGCTGGTACATGCCCTCAAGCTACAAAATTTAAAGGTATTTTGCCATGCGTTCTTTTTTGTACTGCGGAACAGAAGGATTGTCCATAAATAGCTCGAGTACATCTTTCGACTTCTCTTTGGCGAACATCAAATCGTAGAACTGTTGTACGGTGAGGGTATTTTCTGATTGCTCGACCAATTGCAAGCTATCTCCTTTTCGTACTTCGCCTTCTTTCAAAATACGTACATAGGTGCCGGGATTCCTATGTTGGATAAACTTTTTTAAGATGGATTGATCGTTAAATCGCACCCCTAGTTTGTAGCAAGGTTCACGGGGTTGCGAAACTTGGGTCAGGGCGGTTCCAATACTGTAGATATCGCCAACGCGCACAATTGAAGCGTCTAATTCGCTTACGGTAAGATTTTCACCGAACATGCCCCAGCCCCATTCCAGATGTGGATACAATTTTTTCCAGTACGGATAATGATCCGAAGAAAACAGATAGCACGCTTTGTTTATGCCACCGTGATTGACACGGTTGATTATTGTATCCTTGGCTACGTCTTTTTTTGTCAAAAACAGAGGGTCTTGCGTAGGAAATTTAAAGATGCCTGTTTGTTCTTCTTTTCCGTTCCATAGAAAAGTAGTAGGACGCCCGATGTTGGTAGCGATGATTTGCATCGGTTAAAGATAAAAAACCATCCCGACATAAATCTGGATGGCTTTGATTTTCCTTCAAAAAATGTGGGGGAACTCAATGACCTTTTTGGTCGACATTTCATGAGAAAAATCTAAAAAGGATATTACAATAACCGCATGTTGAGACCTTTGGAATGATCAACGAGCGGTTTGAACTCCATGGCATGGAGGAAAAGAATATTTTTACCGATATTTTCAAAGTCATAGATAGATTCGTTACCATTATGCTCGATGAAAATCGCCTCTCCCTTTTCCAATTGTACCAGCTTTATTTTACCATCGGCATATCTACTTATCGCTAACCCATCTGTTGTGGATGTAAAGTTATAACTCTCCCTGATTTTTCGAAAAGGAAGGCGTTCGCCTGGAAATAGCACCACTTCCCAAACTCTTATATTGGTATTTTCGAACAAAAGGTTTTGCCCAAGTGAATCACTTATCTTTTCTTCTTCTAGCTCTTGTAACCTTGCCGGTTCCCAACAATCGAAATTACCCGGTCCATTTATCTCCGTACACTTCATAGGTTATCTTTTTTTTACTAGAATATAAACTGTGCTTAAAAGAAGTATTGGCAAAATAAGAAAGTCAAATCGAATACCGACTTCCTTGGCCGAATTTGATAAACTATGTATTTGATATTCCCATGCGAAGAAAAGCCCCCATAATAGAGTAAGAAAAATCCAAGTTTCTTTATCGGTTGATTTCATCCTCTACAGAATAAATACGGGTTTTGATTTTGAGCATCCAAATATTCATAAAGCAACAGGCTTTAGTCGAAGATATGGGTATAGTAAAGGTTCTGATTTCGGAATTCAGTACCAAAACCTCTGGTAGTGATGGTGTTTGAGATGTTTTTCAGGAATCAGGACGGAAAGAAAATTATTTCTAAGGTTGAAATCAAATGGAATGAAATAGAATAAATACCGAACGATATTAAGCTATCATATCTTCTTTATACCTTGAAGGTGTAGTGCCGGTAAATTTTTTAAAAGCGGAATAAAAGGCACTTTTGCTATGAAAACCCACCTCGTATCCGATACCTTCAATGCTAAGATTATCTACTTTTTCATTTCTTAAGAGTTTTTCCATTTTTTTGACTCGTAAACTGTTGATGTATGTATTGAAGTTTTGATTTTCAACACTGTTAATGGCAGCAGAAATGCGTTTTGGGTGGGTATTTAGTTTTTCGGCCAAATCGACTACGGTAAGCTCGGGATGGGTGTAGCTTTCTGAGGTAGCCATATGGTTGTGTATTTGCTGCATTAGTTCTTTCATGTTTTTTTCCTGCTTAAAAGAAGGGTCGCCTTCATCTTCGGATCTTGCCTTTTGAAGGTCAAATTCTTTCTTTTTTGCCAGCAGGGACCTTACATTTCGCTGCTGTACTCCGTGGTAAGAAATCCAATAGATGAGAATAAGGTTAAAACTTATAAAAAACAATTTGGCGAAAAGGCTATCAGGTATCGTACGAAGAAGCACACTGTATATGAGAAAACCTACAATGGCATAGGTCATGTAAATACGGGCCCAATTTAACTCTTTTGATTTTACATAGGAAAAATAATTATAGACTTCGACCTTATGCCTATTTAAAAGTCTCAAGGTATAGATTCCGATACCCAAGCCATAGCTTAGTTTGACAAGGGTATATATATCAAAAGCTAAAGTTTGAACTAAATATAATTTTGTTTCATAAGGCAAAAAGAAAACAAATAGTTGTAAGAAAAACACGAGAATGCCAGGGTAAAGAACCCAATATTTCTTTTTTCGATTAGAAAAAATACAAGCATGTTCGGCATACA
>ENA-ORXM01001667-ORXM01001667.1-marine-metagenome-genome-assembly--contig:-NODE-1667-length-29791-cov-3.497779_pt1 | contig 29791 bp, 18 predicted proteins | sample MGYA00237867_ERZ511480 | MGnify/ENA primary metagenome ERZ511480 (study PRJEB26309, sample SAMN06266103) | marine metagenome | isolation source: Algal blade | place: United Kingdom:Sidmouth, United... | reverse complement strand
TTGGTAAAAAAGCTAAAAATCCCACGAACTAAAAGCGATAGCGCTCACGAAGTAAGTATTATTTATAAAAGCCTAAGATTAAATTTAGTACAGTATCAGACACTTCAAAAGTGTCTGATACTGTACTGCTAAATATTGCTAAAACTCGCCTTGCATCAAATCTTTGAGTCCTTGCCCAGAAATACACACAACAGAAGGTTTAGGTTGTGCGGAGCCTCCTTCAGGCCAGTGACTGCTTAGGTTTTCTAAGTCTTTGGAGCGTTCGCCTGGATGTTGGACACTTAGAAATAAGGTTTCTCCATCAGGAGCAAAGAAAGGACCTGTAAATTCTGCATCAATAGGAGCAGAGGCAATTTGAATGACCTTGCCTTTTTGATCGCCCCACGAAGGAATCATAAACAAGCCATTATTACCAAAAGGCAAATAAGGACCACTGTTAATGGAACTTCCTGAAATATCAGAGGTAAACCAAAGGTTTCCTTTAGGATCAAATGCCATGTTGTCTGGACAAGCAAAACCTGTATCTTCACCACCTGCCAAGAAAGTAGAGGCCAAGAAAGTCAGAGAGGTTTTATCCTCCAAATCTGTTTCTACGATTTTTAAAATTTCTCCTAAGTAATCTCCTTTAGGTTTGTTGTTGGTCAAGGCAACTAGGACGTGTCCTGTAATAGGGTCAATCTCAATGTCTTCTGGGCGATTCAAAGGCGTTCCTCCTACCAACTTTGCTGCTTCTCTCAATCGAATTAAAACTTCTGTTTGATTGGCAAAATTTTGACGCAAAATTTCTTGCTCGTTATAATCTAAAGAAATCCACTTCCCTTCAGTGGTATTGGCAACATATAGTTTACCATCCTTTAAGTTCTTAGGTTCATTACTAATAAACTTATAGAGGCATTCATCGTTAGAGTCGTCACCAGAATAAACGACCAAGCGACCATCTTTGGTTTCGTGTACGGTGGCACATTCATGCGCACAACGTCCCAAAGCAACTAGTTTTTTTGCTTCTCCTGTTAATGGATTTACTTCAACCACCCAGCCATAATGTTCTGGAGGATAATCGTAATGTTGCGACCAACCATAATAATCTCCGTCTAAATTTCGAAAGGGTTTTTTAGGATCTGAATGATCTGTTTCACCATAGAACATATCATAATTTTCTTCACAAGTCAAGATCGTTCCCCAAGGCGTTACCCCTCCAGAACAGTTGGCAAAAGTTCCAATGGCACTGGTGCTTCCTTGAATGGGGTCATTCCAATGGAAAGGAATTTCTGTCTTAGCGGTTAAGCGTCTGTTGTGTTCATCATTGAGTACAACTTCCCATTTGCCTGCATTATTTTTTCGAATGCGTACCAAAGAACCACCAACAGAGTACATTTCTATATCAATTATTTCTTTTGTTTTTTTGCTCTTATCTTCATAATCAGAACCACTAATAAACAACTCTTGAAAGTATTCATGGTTGACCCATAACATACCGTCATTAGGATTGTTTTTGTCAAAAGGTACAAAAGCTAAATAATCATTATTAAAACCAAATTGATCAGTCTCTGAGATAGGATCATTCCATTTAATCAGAATATCGTATTCTAAGCCATTTGTAAGTACTAGTTTGTCCTCTAAGGAGTGTTGAATGTCTTTTAGTGGAAAGGGGCGTGGTTTTTTGACGTCTGTTGTTGGTGTTTTAGACTTCTCATTAGGGCTACAAGCCTGTATGTTGACTAAAAAAGCACTGGCTCCTATACCAACTCCTGCACGGCCTAAAAATTGTAAGAAACTTCTTCTATTTTGTTTTTTCATTGTTTTATATCGCTTTATATTTTATCCTAAAAATAAAAAAAACTATGCAGAATATAGACTCTACATAGTTATTATTATGATAGACTTTTTCTAAGCCATAGTAAAAGAGAATAAAGAAGGGTGCTTATTTTTTGAGCACTACAAAACTAGCCCCAGCTTATAAGCATCTACTAACAATTGATCCCAATCTGTATCTCCACTATTGGTAAAAATTAGGACTCCCACCTGTGTGCTAGGGTTAAAAGCCATAACGGTAGAAACGCCCTTTTCGCCACCATCGTGGCCCCATAATGCATTCGTTTCGTCAAATTTGAATAGGTGTAAACCAACTTTGGAGTCAATACTTGGAATTTGAGGTGTTAACATGGCTTCAACGGTGTTGGCTTGCAAGAGTTGATGATTGTTGTATCTGCCTTTCTGAGCTAAGGCACTAGTAAATTTAAACATATCTCTTGCATTAGAACGCAAACCCCCATTAGGATAATCTGTAAAAGTGTAGTGTCCGATTTCTTCCTGTTGACCATTGACATATTCATAAGGTTGTACAATTTGTTGCGTAATTTCATCCAACCTCCAAAAAGTGTTGGTCATTCCTAAAGGTGCAAAAATATTTTGTTTGCAATAATCGTTGAAGCCTAAGCTTGTAATTTCTTCTACTAAAACAGCGATTAAAGCATTTCCAATATTACTGTACTCATAAGCTGTTCCAGGCTCAAACGTTGCAAAATTATCTGCTGCGTTATAATATTGTCTACTAGGAACCAAATAATCTTCCAAAAATTCTCCTAAATCAGTAGGGCTATCTTGACCATAATAATATTGATCGTCCAAAGCATCGCCATCCTGAATGCCCGAAGTATGCGTTAAAAGCATTTTAAACGTGATTTTTGTACTTTGATTGGGAACATTTACAGCAAAGGGTAAGTAATCATTGATTGGATCTTCCAGTTGGAATTCTCCTTGTTCATATAATTGTAATAATGCTGTTGCTGTGATTGTTTTAGAAACAGATGCTAATAAAAAGAGATGTTGCTGTTCTAAGCTAATATTTTGATTGATATCAGCCATACCGAAGTAGCTCTCATATTTGATCTGATTTTTATTAAATATCAAAATAGAAAAAGCAGCAATTTTATCTTTCTCCATTGTCTCTTGAATTTGTATTTCTAAGTCTTCCATATCATTAAAAGTTATGTCAGATTTGTCACAACTATTAAAATAGAACAGGAAAGCTATGGAGAGCAAATAATGTCGTAAAATCATCTTGTTACTGTTTTAATTTATAAGTAATTTTGGGGTCTTGACCAATCAAGGAGCCTTATTTTAGTTTGTAATTATAAAATTATAAACTAAAAAAAACATCGTTTTGGTATGCTTTAGGCTACTTTTGTTGCGAATGAATTTATTTTGTGTGCGAAATGCAAGTACTTTTATAGTGTGTAATAAATAGGACTTTAGGGTAAAAACAAAAAATAGGACAAACTTGATAAAAGCTTGTCCTATTTTTCTAATTTTAAACTAAGATTTGTAAAAATTAAGGCGATTCTAATTCTACTTCAGGAAGATTTCTTTCAATAAAATTAAGCGCATTCTTGTACATGATTTTATCAACAATTTCCTCTGGACTTAGGTTGTACATGAAGTTTTGAATTTCCTTAACGGAATATAAGCCATTGATATCTCTAGGTTCTTTGAAGAACTCTAGTAAATCTCTATACAAAGTAATCATATCACTAGAAGAGTCAAAAACATCTAAGTGGCGTGCATGTGCATCAAATTGAGAACTGATGCAAAGCATATTCCATGCTTCAATATCATTACTCATATGAATGGCTTTACAAATATTGCTGACCAATGCTTCAATCGCTACACGACGTCTGTCAGCAGAATTGGGAATGGTTTCATCATAACGTCTTTGAAACTCTTTTCCCATTAATTTATTTTTGTCTAAAGAAATAGCAACTAGACCTCTAGATTGCAAAACAGCAATTAAATCTTGACGACACAAATTAGTAAATTGATGGCTCAACAATTCCTTTTTATCATCACGACCATAAGCATTATCTTTTTTAGACAAGCCACTAATTCCAACACCACCAGCAATAATAGGAATACTATCTTTGCGATAACGTAAATCTTTAATGTACTTATAATACCACTCTCTACCACGTAGGCTCATTCCCCCAACATCTACTAATATTCTACGCCCTTTTTTCTTATTTAATAATTCTATAATTGCCTTTTGTCCTAACTCTGTAATTTCATCCCCAATCGTAGTGGGACGTTTAAAAGCCTCTTCTTCATTGAGTGAAAAGCGAGGTGTTTTGCCTGAGATTCCATCTCTAAAGTAATTACCGAAATTGATAGAAAAAATAGGAATATCGAGATATTCATTGGTTCCAGCTTCTAAAGGGGTGGAGCCTTTGAGTTTCCTAATATTTGTTAAGACTATATTTTGGTACTCTTCAGTCTCTACTTGATCTTGTTCAATATATAGATAGTTGCCTAAACTATGCCCGCCTCCAATACTAATTAGAAAACCTACTTGCGTTGGATCATCTAAAACACCACGAATATCTTGTTTGTTTCGAATCAAAATGGATTTATATGTACGACCATTCTTGTGATAATTATATTGCAACTCTTCTTTTAAGTAATTCAAATTAGCTAAAACCAAATCAAAATAACCAACATTGTTCAAAATGAAATTTTCCTCTCTATAAGACATCCCTGTTAAACAACCAAAAATTTTGGAACTAGAACCTGGTGTCAAAAATGGACTGTGCATAAATTGACGCTCTGTAGGGCTGATGATTTGATTCGAAATTTTTACATTTCCTTTGACCAAATCATAAATAGAACTTTGGTTTCTACGAGAAATTCCAGCAAAAGCATTGGTTAATTCAATTGGGATTTCTTCCAGATCTAAGGCGCAATCATTTTCAATTCTCTCCCACATACTATGGCGTTTTACTTTTCTAGATTTAAACGCTTTTTGAGTAGAATGGACCCCCATGTCAAACATTTTGATGGGATCTTGTTTTTTAGGCGCTTCCTCAAGAGGAAGACTGTCTTGTAAATTAAACCCATCCAATTCTTCTAAAATGGGGTCAATAGGTTCTGTATTGGTAGAGTCATCTTGAGCTAAACTCACATTGGTAATGCAGATTAACAATGCAAAGAATAAGCTGTATGTAGTGTTCAACTTCATTGATTGATATTTAGATGGCTTTAAGGAATGCTTCAAAATGATGGATAATTAATTTCAGACCATTCCTAAGAGGATTGAATTTGAGTTTAGTTTTGTTTTACAAAACCAACAGATGATTACAAGATTACATTACAGAAGATAATGCCATATTATGATAACCACAAGATAAAAGGCTGATTTTTAACCTAACTTTCACAAATTTACCTAAAAAGACGGTTACTACAAGTTAAATAACACATAGATTTTATCCAACTAGTGATTAATTTAGATCAATGCTCCTTTATTTCTGATGGGTTTTTACTCTAGCCCAGAGAAACTTACAAGCTGCGTTTTTTTTGTTGAATGATATTTTTTTGCAAAAGAGGACCATATTCTTTTTGAGCAATATTAGTATAAAATTGAACGTGGATTAAGAAGTTGTATTGTAAAACTTCCCACTCTTTATCCAGATAAAATTTTTCTAGAAACACTTCCCACTCTTTTCGCAACAAAGCACCTGTTTGTAAGAAACGTTCTGTTGTTCCATAACCAATGTCTGCGTCTTTGATGATTTCCTCTAAATAATTTCTTGGTTCCAAAGACATTTTAGTAGCTTCTATACAGGCAGTTATTAACTTGATTTTAGCAGGATCTATTGGATGTTTTTTTAGATAACTAGCTGCCAAAACCATTCCTTTTTCCTCATGCTCATGATAAGTATAAAGATAGCCTAGATCGTGAAACCAACCTGCCATTTTTAGTAAAAGCAAATCTGTAGGATTCAAATCAACAGCGAGTGCCTCAATTCTCTGAACGACTTCAAAGGTATGCTGATAATTATGATAAAAAAGCTTAGAAGTATCTGTTTTTTCAAATAATTGAGTGACATATCTTTTAACTTCCTGTTCTAGTGTTTCGAGCATATTTTAGGCATTCAAATGATACTTTTTGTAAGATTTTAGGGTATTCATAATAAGAGCAGTAACGGTCATTGGACCTACACCACCAGGGACAGGAGTAATAAAACTACATTTTGGAGCCACCGCATCAAAATCCACATCTCCAACCAATCTATACCCTCGTTTCTTGCTGCTATCTTCTACCGAATTGATCCCAACATCTAAAATTACAGCCCCTTCTTTAACCATGTCCGCAGTGATGAAATTGGGAATACCAATTGCAGCAACAATAATATCAGCACGTTGTACTTCTTCCTTGATGTTTTTAGTGCGACTGTGTGTCAAGGTAACTGTACAATTTCCTATCTTTGCTTTTCTAGACATTAAAATACTCATAGGAGTTCCAACAATATTAGAACGCCCCAAGACCACACAATGTTTGCCAGAGGTCTCAATTCCATAACGTTCCAACATGGTCACCATTCCAAAAGGTGTTGCAGGAATATATTGTGGCATTCCTTGTGCCATCAAGCCAAAGTTAGTCGGATGAAAACCATCGACATCTTTGCTTGGGTCAATTGCTAAAGTGACTTTATCTTCTGAAATATGCTTTGGTAAAGGCAATTGCACAATAAAACCATCGACAGTTTTGTCTTCGTTTAATTGTTGAATAATTTTTAACAAAGCAGCTTCTGTAATGTCACTATTTTCTTTAATAAGAGTAGATTTGATACCTGTACGTTCACAGGACCGCATTTTGTTGCGCACATAACTTGCACTGGCAGGGTTGTCTCCAACCAGAATAGCAACTAGGTGAGGTAGGCGTTGTCCATTTTTAGACCATTGATCTACTTCTACACGCATTTCTTCTTGAATGTCAATGGCTAGTTGTTTGCCGTTAATTAATTCCATGATGATGTTGTTGTTATTTATAGGTTGAAAACTCTACTCTAATGTTGAATTTTTTATGTTGAATGCTTTTTTAGGATAGCAATATTAAGCATTCGATATTAAAAATTCAACATTAAGCATTAAATACACTGTGTAATAAATTTTTCAACATTTTTACCCCAGTAAATTGGGCATTAAAATAATTGAGTCTTTTTGCAAGTTTTTTTCTCTTCATTTATGCTATTAGTATAAGCAGCGCAGCATTCTTGTTCTGATAGCTGCGGCTATTTTAGTTTTTATCAACCTGATTACTTATTTATATAGTAGGAGTTATTATAAAAGAAGCACAAAATTTTTCGTTAATTTATGGAATTAGTGACAAACAATTGTAAAAAGGACAAACAATTATTTATAATTGCGAGAACTGATCTTATTCGTCTTATTGGTAATCTAATAATAACAACATGCAAAAACCTTTTTTAATTGGCTTAACAGGAGTGAGTGGGTCTGGGAAAACTACTTTTTTAAAACGTTTGGAAACTGTTTTCACAAAGGAAGAACTTTGTGTTATTTCTCAAGATAATTATTACAAACCTAGAGAGGAACAGACGATTGATAAAGAAGGGGTACATAATTTTGACTTACCAACTTCGATTAATCAAGCAGAGTTTCATCGAGATATTGTTGCTTTGCTAGAAGGCAAGACTGTTTTGAGAGAAGAGTATACCTTTAATAACGATTTGGCAACGCCTAAAATGTTGGAATTTCCATCCTGTCCAATTATTTTGATAGAAGGAATTTTTATCTATCATTACAAAGAAATTAAAGACTTGATGGACTTAAAATTATTTCTACACGTCAAGGAAACAACGGCTTTAAGTCGTCGTATTCGACGGGATAGAATAGAACGCAATTATCCTTTGGATGATGTGTTGTATCGTTATGAAAAACACGTCTTGCCAACTTACGAACGATACATCAAGCCGTTTGAGTACGAAGCGGATTTGATTATTAATAACAGCAAAAATTTTGACACAGGTTTGGACGTAGTTGTGAATTATTTAAAAAATATATTAGCAGCAAAAAATGCATAGTATAATTTTTGTATAGTTGAAGTTATTTAGAATTAAGTAATAATTAAATATGAATTGTAAATCAGCGCAGCTAAATCACTTTTTGCCCTAGGCTATACCTTTGTATCTTATACAAGCCAGCGCAGTTCGCTACGCTCATGTTGGATTTTCGTCAAATAGCTACGGCTATTAGCTTCGCTGAGCCTTTGTTACTCACTTTGTTCGTGAAGTCGCAGGCTCAGTTCGGGTTCTCCTCAAATCCGCCTTGATTAGAACCAAAAATTTAGCTTCGCTGCTACTTCGTGGTGTACTCATATTTAAAAAAGACGCAATTCTAAACAATTTCTAAAAAAGGTGTAGAAAAAAAGAAATGATGTTATTATTACAAGGCATATTATTGTTGTTAAGTTTTTATGCCTTAGGTTGTTGGGTAGCTTATTGGATGCAAGAAACTTTGATTTTTCATCCGACCGTTTTGACTAAAGATTATGTCTTTCATTTTGAAACAGATTTTGAAGAACTGTACTTAGAAGTTGCACCTAATATTCACTTACACGCCTTACATTTTAAGGCAGAAAACTCAAAAGGTATTGTGTTTTATGTGCATGGAAATGCAGGATCTTTGCACGATTGGGGTGGTTTATCAAGTCTGTATATTGGTTTGGGCTACGACTTGTTTATGTTTGATTATCGAGGCTTTGGGAAGAGTGATGGAAAGATCAAAAACCAAAAACAATTTTTTGAGGATGTTCAAATTTTGTACGATTATGTAAAAACTCAATGGGATGAAAGCAAGATTATTGTAGAAGGGTTTTCCATAGGAACCGCTACTGCTGCAAAGATTGCAGTAGAGAACAATCCTAGGCATTTAGTTTTAAAAGCGCCCTATTATTCTTTGCCACATCTAATCAAATCAAAACATGCTTATTTGCCAACCACTTTGTTAAAATATCGATTTATGACAATTGATTTTTTAAAACAGGTAAAATGTCTGACAACAATATTTCATGGAACAGCAGATGAATTAATCCCTTTTTCGAATGCAGAGCGTTTGTTTGAAGAAGTGTCAAGTATAGATTTTGTTGTAGTTCCTAATTGTCCGCACAATGACATTCCATATAGTTTTGTTTATCAAGAGAAAATGCAAACAATATTGGTCTAGTCTTTGAAGAAAGATGCTTTATGAAGCGATTATTTTCCATATTAACCTTTATTTTAATAAGTACTTATAGTCAAGGACAAGACTATCGTTCTCCTAGTGTATGGCAGGATGCAATTGAGATAGATGGCTTGAACACAGAATGGCAACATCCTTTTAAATTGCACAATACTTCTGCAGGGGTTTCCTTTTCTATTGCGAATGATTCTACCCATTTATACCTTTGCTTTGAAACAACAGAACCACTTTATGTGGTCAAAATGTTGCGTGCAGGATGGTCTTTGCAATTGAGTTCTAAGGAGCGAAGAAGACGTTTTAATGCAATTATTGCATTTGACCCAATGTATATAGAATTAGAACCCAAGCATGATTATGCAGAGAATAAAACGAAGAAGGGGCCTACTTTTGAAAATTGGCTAGATGATTATAAACTAGAATCCAATACTTATACAATACAGGGATTGAGACATTATCAAAAAAATGCCTTAACATTAGACGATACAACAGACAATCTTATTCGTATTCGATTGGATTATAACGAAGAAAAAGCAGTCTATGAAATTGGAATCCCATTAAGAGAATTGATGCCAATAGCACAAATAGAATGGAAAGAACGCATGAAATTGAAGGTGTATATAGATGCCTTAGACGCGCCTAGAGAAAAAGGAAAGTTAAGCCTTGGAACAGGTGCTTTTCAGGCGGTAGGGCGTCGAGGAGGACAAATTACTCCACCATCGAATACTCCTCAAGAAGTGATTCAACCTAAAAAATTAACAGAAGGAGTGACGCAAGAATGTTTGTATTATAAAGCTAATTTTAGCCATGAGTTTTATTTGATCTCAAAGCCATAGTTAATGTTATAGTATCAGACACTTTCGAAGTGTCTGACACTATAACTTATAACTATTCTTCTCCTTGGTTGCGTTGAGGAAGCTCAAATTTTCGTTTAAGTGTAAAACTTTGTCCCAAGTAAACCTCTCGCACTTTTTCATCACTAGCCAATTGCTCTGAAGTTCCTTCTCTAAAAATACTTCCATCCACCATGATATAAGAACGATCTGTAATAGACAAGGTTTGTTCCACACTATGATCCGTAATTAAAATACCAATATTTTTTTGTTTCAATTTAAAAACGATGGATTGAATGTCTTCTACTGCAATAGGATCAATTCCTGCGAAAGGTTCGTCCAGTAAGATAAATTTAGGATTAACAGCTAAAGAGCGAGCAATTTCTGTGCGTCGGCGTTCTCCACCAGATAAGGTGTCTCCATTGCTTTTGCGAACTTTATGCAGTCTGAATTCGTCAATCAGTTCTTCTAATTTTTCTTTTTGTGCTTTTTTTGATAATTGCGTCATCTCCAAGACGGCTGAAATATTGTCTTCTACACTTAGTTTTCTAAAAATAGAAGATTCTTGTGGCAAGTAACCAATCCCTAATTTAGCTCTTTTGTACATGGGCAATTTAGTAATGTCTAAATCGTCTAAAAAAACCTTCCCTTGGAGGGGCTGTACAAAGCCTACGGTCATATAAAAACTGGTTGTTTTACCTGCACCATTAGGACCTAGCAAGCCAATAATTTCACCTTGTTCTACCTGTAGTGAAACACCTTTGACAACCATTCGGCTGCCGTATTTTTTCATTAAGTTATCTGCTCTAAGTTGCATATAATTGTTATAATACAATACTTCGTGGAGAACCCGAACTGAGCCTGCGACTTCACGAACAAAGTGAGTAACAAAGGCTCAGCGTAGCTAAATTCTATTAGGTTGATTATCAGTAGAATAGTCTTAAAGTTGTAAAAAAAATATAAATACCTAATAGTCAACACAATAAAAAGTGATTTTTAGTTTTTTTGTAAAAAAACTAAAAACCCCACGAAGTATTAATAATAGTAATGTCTTGTCGTATTTTCAACAAGAATACTCAAAATGATTTTCTGTAAAATGCTAGACTTATAAATTAGAAGCTAAGAGTAGATTTAGATCTGTATATTTTACGTTAAAAAACTCACTCAAATACTTGTTGGTCAAACAACCTTTGTACATATAAACCCCATTTCTAAAGCCTGGAGAGGAATGCAACAAAGCTTCAATACCTTGTGTACCTCCTGCACTTAGGAAGAAGGGAATTAAAATATTGCTAATTGCCTTAGAGCTGGTTTGAGGAATTCTTGCTACAATATTAGGAACACAATAATGAATCACATCATATTCCATAAAGGTAGGTTTATCATGTGTTGTCATTCTAGAAGTAGCAAAACAGCCACCTTGGTCAATACTTACATCAATGATGACAGAACCAGATTTCATATTTTTGACCATAGAATCGCTCACAATGATTGGCGTTCGACCTGTTTCCGAATGAATGGCACCAATGACCACTTCTGCATCTCTTAACTCAACTTCTAATTCTGGAGAATTAAAGGTACCTGTGTATATTTTTTGCCCTAAATTGCCTTGCAAACGCATGAGTTTTCGAATGTTATTATCAAAAACACGCACCTCTGCACCATAACCTAAAGCTACTCTTGTTGCTACTTCAGCAACTACACCAGCGCCCAAAATAACTACTTTTGTAGGTGGAACACCAGGGATTCCCCCCAATAAAATACCTAAACCATTTCCACTTTTAGAAAGGAGTTCCGCAGCGGTTTGCATGGCGCTGATTCCTGCCATTTCAGACATGATGCGTACAAAAGGAAAAATCCCCGATTGATCTTTCATGTATTCCATTGCCAAAGCAGTTACGCGCTTCTTTTTGAGACGATAAATATACTCTTCAGACAAGGAAGGTAAATGAATGGGAGAAATGATGATTTGCCCAGGATGGCAAAGGTCAATTTCTTCCAAAGAAGGAGGTGCTACTTTTATGATAACATGAGCCTTAAATACTTGCTCAGAATCGTAAGCAATCTCTGCGCCTGCTTCTGAGTATTCAAAATCTAAAAAACCAGATTCTAAACCTGCATCTTCTTCAACAACAACTTTATGTCCTGCATTAATCAAGGTTTTGACGGCAGCAGGAGATAGTGCAACTCTATTTTCTTGAAAGGAATTTTCTCTAGGGATTCCAATAAATAGCTTTGCTTTTTTTTGTGGAATTTCTAGACATTCTTCTTGTGGCGTTAACATATTTTGTGTTAGACGTTGAGGAATATCAATCTTTCTTTTTTCCATATTGGATGTGTGTTTGCCAAGGGAATTATAAATATAGAATTATGTACTTCTCAATATTTACTTGTTAATAGTATTTGTGAGAGTAGGAATGTAATAATTTATAACGAATTAATAATCTTTATGTTAGGGTTTAATAGGGATAGTTTTTTTCTTTGCATTAAAATCTATCCTTTAAGATAAGGAAGAAAATAGATTAATACTTTAAAACTACTTGATTTTTACAAAGGATTAACAAGAATTAAATTTTCTTAGGATTTTAGTTTGCGCTCCAATTTATTGAATTTAGCTCTTTGGAACATCGGGTTTTCGCTCCCAAATGGTAAGAATTGACGGTCGTGATTTGCCTTGTTTACCTTGATTTTGTAGGGCTACATTTTCTTGTTGCCATTGTTGCATTCGTTGATTGTAATAAGGAATGGCTTCTTGGTTCCATTTATAAAATGTTTGATAAATAATGGGACCATTTTGTACATTTCTTGTGGGATGCATTCTGCTACTCCAATTAGGTTGTAATATTTTTGATGATTTTCCTCTATGAATTTAAAAATGCGATTGCTTGGGTCTCGATTGAGCCAAGAGGTGCCCATCCAGGTATAGACGGAAAAACGAGGCTTTTGAGTTTCAATATTCTGGATGAACTCGTCTTGCAATTTTGTCATATAAGCGCCATTATCCACTAAAGGATAACAAAAGGCTTGCCCTGATACGCTTTGTCGTTTGGCATAAAAACCAATTTGTGGCTCCGAACAAGCAATAACTACTTTATCCGCTGGGTTAGAAATTCTTTCCAAATAATCACCAATAACTTTTGATTCAGGAAAGGGGTTGGTTCCATAAATATTGCGCAAAATTTTATCTTCATCAGGTTGAAAGAAATAAGCAGAATCTACTCGTATAATTTGAGTCCAAGCAAATACAAAGAAAAGTAATGGAACAACAATTCCCCATTTGACCTTTAGTAGGTTATTAATTAATAAGCCAATATTTCTTACAAATAGCCCATTTAGCAAAGCTAAAGCAGGAATTAAGACAACAAAATAATGGGCATAAAAATGAAAACCTGTGGCTACTGCAAATGCCATAAAGAGCGTAAACAGTAATGTGAATACACGCCATCTATTTTCAATTTGTACCAAAAACATAGAAATAATTCCACCTATACCTAAGTACCAAAGCCATTCTTGATTTGGAATAACTCGATTGATTTGCAGCTTGAAAATCTCGTAATTGGCACCTGTCTGTGAGGAGGTTGCAAACTCTGTTGGCCAGGTGACTGTATAGAACCAAAAATCATCAAAATGACCTCGAACTAGCATATAGAAGACCACTAATAAGTAAGGGGTTACGGAACCAACTACTAACAATGTTTCACTAATAAACCATTCTTTCCAGTCAATTGATTTTTGTCTAACAAATTCAAAAATAACGTAGAAGCCTGCAAAAAGCATAAAATGTATCGCCTGTTGCTTCACCAAAAATGCTAATCCACAAGCCAGACCTGCAAACAAAAAGAAGCTTCTTTTTTTATCATCAATGGCTTTTATTAATAAAAATAAACCAATTAAACCAGGTAAAATGGCAAAGTGTGTTGCATGAGCGGCAAAGCCCAATAAATTAGGACTTAAACTCAAAATGGCAAAAGCAAAAGCAGCAACAACAGCAACTGTTTTATCAAAAAAGTATTTGGCAAAAACGAATAAGGTGATAATATAGGCAACATCAAATAATAATAAACCAAAATGAATGCCTTCTACAGAATGTCCAAATAGGCTAATGAAAAAAGCATAAATGATATAGAGTAGAGGAGGTTTGATTTCGTACAAATCCAGATAAAGGCTTTTGCCCTCTAGCATTTGATAAGCAATGTAGGCAAATCCTCCTTCGTCTCGTTCAAAAGGAACACTTAGGAGTTTGAAGCGAATCATTAATACAAAAAGAATTAAACCACCAATAAGTAGTCTGTCCCAGGTAAATTTACTGGGTTGTTTGGGGATTGCTTGAGTTTTAGAAACAGGAGGCTTTGGGGCTTCTTGTTTAGCCGCTGAGTTCTTTTGGTTCTTTTCTTTACGATTCTTTTTCTTTGCCATGCAGTTGATATTGGTTCGTATGTTGAAAAATTAGTAGCTCGTACAATTTTTTAGTTTTCATTTAAAAACTAAAAAACTATCCATGTAATTAATTATCAGTGAAATAGGGCTTGAGGAGTTAGTGGGGTGAAATATGGATAATTAATTAGATAGGTTTTCTAAACGAATTATTGAAAGATTCAAATAGACTGTAAAATAGGACATTTGTTTTTGATTTAAAGAAATATACCTTTGTTTTTTCAGAAGAATAGATACAAGGAACTAAAAAAACAAATAGATAGAGTAAGTTGCTGAGTTTAAATCCATAAACTAGATCTAGTTTGGACGAAAGGAAGATGTTATAGAGGGGCTGAGGGAAGGAATAATTAAAATTATAGAAAACTATTAAATACTCGAACCAAAAAACCTTACCTTTGTTTTTTACTTTGCTCACATTGAGATGTGAAGAAAAGTGAATTTTTTTTTTGTCCTTTTCGTTAATCGTTAATTACACCTTCATGGATAATAAGAAATTGATCATTTTTACAGCTCCATCTGGAGCAGGGAAAACAACGATAGTTCGCCATTTATTAAAAACGCGTAAAGACGTTTCTTTTTCTATTTCAGCATGCACAAGAACGCCAAGATATGGGGAAGTGAGTGGAATGGATTATTATTTCTTAAGTCCAGATGAATTTAAGAGAAAGGTAGATGCAGGGGATTTTGTGGAGTACGAAGAAGTCTATGAGAATCAATACTACGGTACCTTGCATAGCGAAATTGATCGTTTGTGGGAATCGGGCAAACATGTTTTGTTTGATATTGATGTCAAAGGAGCACTGTCTATCAAACAAAAATATGGAGAAAGAGCTTTATCTATATTTGTAAAACCACCGTCTTTTGAAATATTAAAGGAGCGTCTGATGAATCGTAAAACAGAGGATGAAACGAGCTTGAGAAAACGTATTAATAGAGTAAAAGAAGAGATGACTTATGAACGTCATTTTGATGTTACTTTAATTAATAGTGATTTAGAATTAGCCTTGAAAGACGCAGAAACAATTGTGGATAATTTTTTGGCTTTGGAAACCTCTTCTTAGAAGATTGTTTGTGACATTTGAAGATTCTATAACTGAAAATTAATAATTTAGCAATTACGCTGTTAAATTACGGTGAAAATAAAAAGGCAATTATCATGGAAACTGCAATCACACATGACATTCGGGTTAGCGTGGAAGCCATGTACCAATCGATGTATTCGAAGCCATTTGCAAGAGAATATGTGCATGCATATCGAGTAACGATTGAGAATTTGGGAACAGAAACTGTCCAGTTGTTGACTAGACATTGGTACATTTGGGACTCTACTGGAATACTTAGAGAAGTTCAAGGTGATGGAGTTATTGGTTTACAGCCGGTTTTGAATCCCAACGACATACACCAATATGTGTCTGGCTGCCCCTTGAAAACAGATTTGGGCAAGATGTCAGGAAAATACACCATGAAACGGGACTCTGATGGAGTCTTGTTTGAGGTTACTATTCCAACATTTTATTTAATTCCACCTTTTAAGTACAATTAATTTAGCTTTTCAATTTATGACCAAAACACATATCTTTGTTCCTTGTTTTATAGACCAGCTCTATCCTCAGACAGCGGTTAATATGGTTACCATCCTCAAACAGGTTGGATGTACAGTAGATTATAACCCCAATCAAACTTGTTGTGGACAACCTGCTTTGAATGCAGGTTTTTGGAACGAAGCTTATGATGTGGCAAAAAAATTTGTGACTGACTTTGCTAATAAAGAACAAGTCATTTGTCCATCTGCCTCTTGTGTTGGCTTCATTAAAAATCACTATAAAGAATTGTTAGGAGCAGATATAGATACAACTGCACTTGAACATTTACAAAATCATATTTACGAATTTTCTGAATTTTTAGTAGACCATTGTGATATTAGTAATTTAACTGCCCAATTAGAAGGTAAGGCAATGTATCACGATGCTTGTTCTGCACTTAGAGAATGCCAAATAAAAGAAGCACCAAGGTTGTTATTATCAAGAGTAAAAGGTCTGGAGTTGGTAGAGAACCCTAACTCTGAAGTTTGTTGTGGGTTTGGCGGCACTTTTTCTGCTAAGTATGAACCTATTTCTGTTGCTATGGCTGAAAAGAAAGTGGAAGAAGCTTTAGATTTATCAGTTGATTATATCATTTCAACGGACTTGTCTTGTTTAATGCATTTGCAGGGATATATCGAAAAGAAAAAACTTTCATTAAAGACGTTACATTTAGCAGATGTCCTAGTAGGGGAGTAGGTAGATTGAGGAGAATGATAAATAGTTACACGGATCAGTTTTTGTGTGACATTAGATAAAAAAAAATGAGTAAAAAGAAGGTTGTTAAAACCAAAGAAGAATTGTTGGAAGAGTACCATCAATTAAAAAAACAAAAGAATAGTTGGTGGAATGTTTTAGCTAGCGAAAATAATTCTATCAAGACAATTGTAGGTGGTTTTATTTTGTATATAGGTTACCTAATTGTAGCTTCTTTAAATGTGAATGCTTTATTGCTAGTATATACAATTATTGTTGTTGGTGTAATTTGGTATTGGGTAGATATGTTGCGGGTTCAATATGAGAAAAACAACAAAGAATATAAGCAAAAAATGCGTGTGTTGAATGGCGAAATTCGTCGGTGGTCTAAAAAAAAAATCGTAGCTGAACATAAGGATTTAGCAAGCCTGGAGCAACGTAATTTTCATGTTGTAAAAACGATGTTGCCTTATATATGGGGCTATACACCAGAGGCAATTCAACAAATAGATTATTACAATTATAAAGGGGTTGATATTTCCACAATTCAAATCAAACAAGAAAAAAAAGTACAAGAGTATTGGTTTTTTTCTACGCCCTTTCAGCAACAACATCCAGAAGAAAGCACTGCCTTACTTCCAAAGCCTTATCAACACGATAAATGGCAAGAAATAACCTATAACAAAGAAATAGAACTACCTGCTTTTAAAGAGTTGTTTAGTATTTCTAGCTCCTTGTTTATGCATAGTTATTATCTGATTACTAGGCAATTAATAACACAGTTTTTAGCTTTGCCAACAACTGACAAATGGCTAGTTTTTAGACAAAATACAGCTTACTTAGCGTTGCCCAAGGCATCAATTAATTTAGATATTCAAAACTTAGATGACTTGCAAAAAAAAGAAGGAGAGCAAGCTGTTGAAGCGATGCAATTGAGTGCTACTTTTTTGAACGCTATTCAACGTTAATAAGCTTTTCAAGCTGACTTATTTTTTCTTTTCAAGAGCGATTAATTTTCCATTATTAACAGCTAAGATATAGACTTCTTTCTGACCAATTTTTATTTTTCTAATTTTAAAATAGAAGAATACTTTATTTTAAGAATAAAAAATCTTACCTTGCAAAGTAGATGAATACTTACCTCTTTTAGATTAAAATAAAAAATGGGCCTTTCTAATTTTTTAATCTAAATAAAAAATGGGCAGATGTAAGTTGTTTGTTATATCACTATAATCTTTTATAACAAAAAGATAATAATTCTTAGATACTAGCTAAAAAATTGTATTTTAACGCAGTTAATAATACAATAATGAATTCCTATGTCACTTGGTAGACTTAAATATCACCATTATGAAGCTAAAATCTATACAAAGATTGTTGTTTTTTTGTTTGTCTTTTCTATTTTTACACACTAATCTATTCGCACAACCTCCTTGTGCTTCTCAACCCCCTATATATAGTGTTGATACTACAAATACCCCTACAACAGTTATTTGTAATAATAACCCTTTGACATTATCGACTACTTCTTTGTTAAGCTGTCCAGATTGTACTTACGAATGGAGTGATGGGACAACAGGACCTTATTTGTTTGCATTTGGACCAGGTACTTACTCTGTAACAGTTACAGATAATGCTCCTGGAGGTTGTGTAGGGATTACTTCTACCTTAACAATAACATCTTCTACTCTACCAGTGCCTTTGATAGCAGGTGATTCTTTTAATATATGTAATGGTGATCCTTTGTTTTTGGAGGTATTTAATCCTTGCCCAACATGTACTTATGAGTGGTTTAATTATACTCTAAATACTTCTGTGCAAGCAGCATCTATTGGACGTTCTACTTATTCTGCCTTAACTTCAGAAGAATACTATGTACAAGTTGCTGATACATTGGGTTGTAAAGTGAATTCAAGAATTATTAATATAGGTTCTAGTATAGCAAGTACTCCTCCATTACTATCAAATACATTAAGTATATGTGATAGTAATGTGGCTACTATGTCAACGATAAATTGTAATGAATGTAATTATGAGTGGAGTTTTTATGATTATGAACCCGATGAAAAACTCATTATAACAGGAGTTTTTGATGGAACTAGACCAGGAGGAAACCCTAAAGGAATTGAGCTATATGCTATAGGTAATATTCCTGATTTAAGTGAATATGGGATATCTATAGCATCTAATGGTGCAGCAGTTTCTACAACACCTACTTACGTATTTCCTATTTCTACAGCTGTAGCTGCTGGGACATTTATCTATTTGACAAATGATGCAACAGAATTTACAGCGTTTTTTGGTTTTGCGCCAGACTATGTTACTGGCATTACTATAAATGGGGATGATGCTGTTGGGTTATATTATAATTCAGGGCTTACAGATGTATTTGGTGATCCTTCTGTGATAACACCATCTAATCTTATTCCTTATTGGGAATACGAAGATGGCTGGGTTACCAGAAAATCTAATCGTAATCCTACAATTGCATTTGACGACACAGAATGGAACTATGGAGAAGACAGTTTTCATATAGACAGAGATAATACTTTTTGGGGATCAGACGCTATGCCTATTTCTACTTTTACTAGAAATGTGCCCCCCCCAACTAGTAAACTAATTATTTCAGGTGTTTTCTCAGATACATTAAATGGTACAAAAACGAGAGGTATAGAACTATATGCGATAGGTAATATTGCTGATTTGAACGATTATAGTTTAAGCGCTGCTTTAGATGGGACTGGACCATCCGCACCAACCTATAATTTACCGACAGGAGCAGTTGTTGCAGGTACATATATTTATGTTACAGATAACATAGCTAACTTTACAAACTTTTTTGGAGCTACCCCTAATGTTAGTCAAACAGCAGTTTTAGATTCTATAGACGGGAATGATGCGATTGGGTTATTTTTAAATGCAGCTAGAGTAGATGTTTATGGAGAGGCATCTTATACAGGGGCCATTACATGGAACTATAGATCTGGATGGGCAATGAGTAATATCAATAGAATTCCAACGCCTATTTTTAACGAGGCAGACTGGATGACTAATTCAGGTGCCTGGAATAATTGCCCTACCAATTCAGGATGTACAGGAGCGTATATTTTAGGCTCAACAACTTTTGAAACGTATTATTCAGATTTGATTATCACAGGTGTTTTTGATGGTAATAGACCAGGAGCAGCAGGACCAAGAGGGGTAGAATTTTATTCTTTAAATGCTATTGCAGATTTGGGTGCTTACTCTCTTAATCTAGAAGCAGCAGCAGGGGGAGGGAGTACAAGTATATATAATTTCCCTACTGGGGCACTTTCTCAAGGACAACACATTCACATAACAAATGATGGAGGTGAATTTGGTAACTTATTTGGTTTATTGATAGGGACAAATGTAGTTGGACTAAATAATTTAGATGGAAATGACGCTATCGAATTAGAATTTAATGGGAATGTGGTAGATAGATACGGAGATGCAGTGCCAACTTTAGCAAATGACTACAGTGAAGTATGGTCTTATCAAGATGGATGGGCATATCGAAATCCAGGTACTATAGCTAATAATGGGATATTTGATGTGGCAGACTTTACTTATAACCAGCATGGATATCGTGCGACAAATAATGTATTCGGACCAACAGGGAGAATGCCAATACAGAGTTATAGTAATGCTTATGCAGGAACTATTAAAAATATTATACATGGAGCAGACTCTTCTGTTTATCAAACAAATATAGTTGGTGATTATATTGTTACAGTGCAGTATCCTAGTGGGTGTATAGAGGATTCGGATACATTGTCAATAGATACTTTGATTTTTTCACCAAGAATTTTAGCTACAGTTCCTAGTTCAGGAGATACTTCGAGTAATATCTCTTATCTCTGTTTTAATAGTACTGTTGATTTAACAATGGTTGGAAGTTATTTAGCTCCTCCAACATGGTCTTATCAGTGGTCTCGTAATGGGATTGATTAAATAGGGGAAGTTGGATTTAATTATTCCGCTACAACACCTGGTTTATATAAGGTAATGGTTATTGATAACAATGGATGTACTGGGTTTTCAAATGTGATTTCTGTTATAAACTCAACAAATGGAGCTAATCCAGGTATTTCAGCAAATACAGTTTATCTTTGTTCTCAATCATCATCTGTGACAATGTCAACTCCTCCTTGTGTTGACTGTTCCTATGTTTGGGAAACAGATGCTGGAATTCCTCTTAACATCGCTTCTGTAACTGCAAATACACATGAGGTAACGAATCCTAATGCGGCTGGAGGTTATTTAGTTAATGTAACTGATCTAGGATCTGGTTGTACTTATAGGTCAAATATTATTTTAATAAGAGACACAATTTATACTGCACCAAGTCTTACTACAAGTGGTACAACTGTATGTAGTCCAAGTCCTATTGATTTATTAACACTACCTTGTGCAGGATGTGATTATATATGGAAAGTTGATAGTGCAGGAACGTTTATTTCTCTAGATACCACTCAACAATTTACTTACCAAATAGATACTTCAGGAAAATATAGAGTTGAGATACTACATCCTGACGGATGTCAGACAAATTTTTCCAATACTATCCAAGCAACTTTTCAAACAGTAAATGCTGGTATAATAACAACTGCTAGTTTAGATATCTGGACAGGAATTCATAGTATATGTAATAATCAGCGAGAAACACTTGAGGCATTACCAGATTCAACGACTTCTTGTTCTGGTTGCGAATATCAATTTTTACGAGATGGTATTCGAATGCAAATTACAAATCCAGAAGATGAACAAGAAATTAATATAGGAGGAGATTATCAAGTGATAGTGACCAATGCCGAAGGTTGTCCAGACACTTCTGCTGTTGCAACTTTTGCAGAAATTAGTATAGCAACAGATATTAAACAGTCCACTAAAAAAATATGTGGTCCAACCTCAAGTATGATTTTGGAGGTAGATTCTTGTGATAATTGCGCTTATCAATGGAGTATCGGTGCTACTAACTTAATCAATAGCCAAGATACTTTTTATATAGTTACAGGTTATGCCGCTGTAGATACCTATAATGTAATGGTTAGTAAGTCAGGATGTATAGCTACAGATGTTGTGATTGTAGATTCTGTTCCAGAAAGAATAATTACGATAGGTATTGATTCTAATGTTTCTCAATCACCAACGATTTGTAATGGTTCAACAGTTGTTTTACGAGATGTAGATACTTGTGATATTTGCCAATATCAATGGTTTTTAGCTGGAGATACTATTGTTGGGGGAAGTTTTGAGTCTTATCAAGTTGATACTGCAAGTACTTATTATGTTGTGGTTGTAGATACTAACAATTGTACAGCAACATCCAATTCCATTACAGTACAAGCCTTCGATCCACCCATAGATTTTGCTTTAGACTTTGATACGGTATCAATACTCCCAACTACTTATGGGATGCTGAGTCTAGATGATTATCTATACCCTACTAGTTTACGAAATATAGGAACATATACTTCTCTAACAGCAGGAGGAGCAATTATAAGAACAGGATCCAATATAGATTCCATAAATACAAGTGCAGCGGGGTCTGGATTTCATTATATTAATTATTCTTACACAGTAGGTAATATGCAAGGAGCATGTACCTTTACAACTTTTGATACAATAGAAATATTGGGAGCTGTAGCAATGGATATATTCAATACGGAACGAAGCAGTCAACCAACTATACCAGCGTCAGAAGCTTGTTTATTTGATACCTTATTAATTACATTAACCAACTTTACATTTGTTCCAAACGAAGCAACCTTTGTTGCGGGAGGTGGAAATACCATTTCTGCTATACCTTTTAATACCTCCTTGACCGTATTTGCAGGCGTTTATTCTGGAACTTTTGAAGTAGTTGTCCCTGCTGGTGCTCGAACAGGAAAAATTACGCTTTCAGATGGCACCGATAGCTATCAATCTCCTAACTTCTTTTTGATACAAAATCCTGCCGTAACCATTAATTTACTGACAGGAGCTCAGCCGATTTGTTCTAATATAGATACCGCAGAGTTTCAAGGATTGCCTTTAGGAGGTAGTTTTTCTGCCCATTATTTAGGAATGCCAGATGATGCTAGTTTGTTGATAGATAGTTTGTTGTTGTTAGATAGTGTGACTGGATATACTACTGGAATCCAGAATGTCATGATGGTATATACTTATACTCCTCTTTATACAGGTACAACTATTGCTTGTAGAGATTCTGTCGTAGATTCTTTGTTGGTAGAAGTGCGAGATGTGGAGTTGGATAGTGTAAATTATACGCCAATTTCAAGAGCGCAGACAGCAGAGGATTTGAGTAATTTAACCTTAATTACACATCCTGTTTCTGCTCGAAATTACTCTAATACTTATTCTGGTACTTATGTTTTGGGGAGTAACTTATTACCGAGTACCATTCCTGTTTCTACAACTGTAGATAGTATTACTTATCAAATTAGTAATGGAGGTTGTACCAATGAGTCAACAGATCCAATTGATATATGGCCAGCACCAGGTTTATTAGATTCTATACCTACTTATCTTTGTAGTAAAGATGATACGGTATTTATCCAACGTAATGTTGATAGTCTTTGGGTACTGTATCGAGGAGATACTATTTATAGTAACACATTGTATGTACATAGTGATACGGCAAATGTTACTATTGGTGATCCTGCTACCTTAGGAGTTCGTTATGCTGAAGATATTAACTTAATGGAAATCAGTACCTCTGATGGCGGAATTGATTCGATTAATTTCTTTCCTCCAGATGACGAATATATATTTGTTCCAGCCAATGTAACAAATAGTTCAACAACTCTAAGTCTTAAGTTTAGTTATAGGAGAGTTTCCAATTTCTTTGTAAATGGAGCATTATCTTCAACAGAAACGACGAATTATGTAATTGCAGAAGTCAATAAAAATTTCATTATAGAACAACCTCCAATCGTTGCAATTAATCCTGTTATTTTGGCAGATACCATATTCTGTCCTATTAATAATAACAATCAATTTTTAGGTTCACCTGCAGGCGGAGATTATTATATTACTGATCCAGGAGTAAGTTATACTGCCTTACCGAATAATATTTTTAATCCAACGCTTTTTGGAACAGGAACTTCTTATGGTTTAACTTATGTTTATCGAGGACAGGCTTGTATAGACTCTGCCTACACAGGGATTTATTTGCCTGACCCATTTGCAATTGAAGTACGACCTAACAATGGAACAGGAGAATATTGTGAAACATCACCCAATGATTCTATTTTCTTTGATTTGATTCCTCCTAGTCCAGTAATAGGAACCAATGGCTTTGATATAGATACCTCTTCTGCACAATTTTTTATTAATAACATTCAGTCAGGAACCGTATTTTCACCAGTACAAGTTGGTCCTCCAGGTCCATACAATGTACGATATATTGTTGCGGATATTTATGGTTGTACAGCAGAAGCAACAGATATCTTTGTTGTCTCTCCAATTCCCAACTTAGCAATATCAGCAATAGATCCTATTTATTGTTTTAACGACGATACAACTCAAATTCACTTGTATCAGATTGATACCTCTAATAATAGAAATACATTGACTACTTGGGCAGGCTCAGGAGGTATCGGTTATATTCAAGGAGAAACGGTTGAGTTTACAGGGAGTGGAGTTATTGGAGGAGGAGGAAATCCAACGATGCCTTACTTCTATCCAAGAAATGCTGGGGTAGGAACACATGATATTCGTTATGTGTATGCCGACTCAAATTCTTGTATGGATTCTATCAATTTTTCCATTCAAGTACTTCCTTTGCCAAGTGTTTCTATGAAAACGGCTACAGGAGACCCAATTGCACCTTTTTATTGTGAGAATGATTCAATTTCCTTAATTGGTTTTCCTATTAGTACAACGACCCCAAGTGGTTATGGGACAGATACTTCTGTGCTGTATGGTAATCCAAATATCAACTCATTGTACCCATCAAGTTTAGATAGTTTAAATAAAACATTTAAACCATTTATAGCAGGAACACAACCTGGGGTATTACGAGAGGTTTTATTTTATTATTATGAAGATCCACAAGGCTGTAGAGATACTGCTCGATATAGTGTTACCATTCGAAACTTCACAACAGATCCAACTATTGAAGGTTTACCTCTAGCAGTGTGTGCCAGCGATGAAGAAATACCAGTTTGGGCAAACTTAAATGGTGGCTTTGATTTGGATTCTTTAGGTTGGTTTACAACAGCAAGTATTTATGAAAGTGGCTTCTCGCAAATAGGTCCAAATCCCAATACAGATTCTATCCAGTTTTATCCAGATTCAATGGGAATTAAATTTGCAAATCGAAATGTTGTTTTAACATTCCATTACTCAGATACCTCTAGAAATTGTTTTAATTCTACCTCTGATACCGTTTTAGTAAGAGCATTACCACACTTAACACTCTCTGAACAACTAGTGAGTTCTTTGTCAGCAATGGATTTGCCAGGTTCTAAAATGGTTAACCCTGGAACAGATAGTGTTTATTATCACATGTGTGAAACAGCACCAAGAATATCAATTTATGCCTATAATACAACAGGTTTGTATGATCCATTTACTGGAAATGTCACGATAGGACAGCCAGCACATATTACTCCAGATACAGGAAATTACGTGGGGAGAGGTATTCAAAGTAATGGAAGCACAGTCAATATAGCTTATGGATATATACCTGTGAATGCTGTTCATGGACCGGATACGGTACAGTACAGCTTTGTAGATGCAGATGGATGTACCGATACAATTGAACATTATATGTTTGTGGACACCCTTCCTCTGTTGGCATTTGCTGGTTTATCTAATTATGATGCGGATAGTAATCGCTATGTCTACTGTGAAACAGATCCTAGTCCTCCTAGTATTAGTGCTACTCCTTCAGGCGTAGCAGGATCAACGATGACATTTAATGGGCAAAATATTTCTTTAGTTGCCCCATTTGATTTGAGGCCAGACACTTTAGCTGTACCAGGAGTTTATGTTGATTATCCATTACAGTACAATTATATAGGAAATCGCTATGCTAATGGAGCCATTTGTGCAAGTGTTTTGCACGACACGATCCAAATTCGACCAGCACCACAATTAGCTTGGGTAAATGTACCAACAAGCTATTGTATGTTAGATACTTTAGACCGTTTGCCATTATCAGCAACCCCTTATGGAGGACAGTTTGTAGATGCCACAAATAACTTCCAAGTAGTAGCAGGTATTGTTGGAGATTCTTTATTTAATCCAGCAGCGCAACCAGGGAAACGAGACATTTATTATTATTATCTAGATACAGTATCTGGTTGTGATGATACGATACAACACACGATATATGTTTACAGTAAGCCACGAGTTAATTTTGATATTAATGGAGGCTGTTCTGGAACACAAGTAGAATTTACGGCTACAACAGCGCCTTATGGCTTAGTTTATAATGGAGTAGCAATAGATAGTATTACAATGGTTATTTGGGACTTTGGAGATGGTATAGCAGATACACTAACAGGAGCTCAATTACCTAATACACTAGGTATTCCAGTAGATACGCATACTTATGCAGGTTCAGGTATATTCTTTCCTTCACTAACAGTTGTTAATCAAGGAGTTTGTGATACCACATTCAGTAGAAGAATTATTATATCTCCTAGAGTAACACCAACACCTAGTTTACCTTATGTAGAGAATTTTGATTTGCCTGTAAATGGTTGGATGCAAGAATCTTCAGATACAACAAGTGTTAATGGGATTGTACAGGATTCTTTGTGGCAATGGGGAAGTATTATTACCACTAATTTTGCAGGAACTACATTTTGGGGAACTCGATTTACAGGACCATCTCCTGTTTATAGACCCAAAGAAAGTGCTTGGGTCTATAGCCCTTGTTTTGATTTAGATTCTTTAGATCGACCAATGATTAAAATGTCGATATGGAAAAATACTAGATTAGGAATAGATGGTGCTGTATTGCAATATCATGATGATATCACTAATTCATGGAAAGTACTAGGAGAGTATGGAAAGGGAATCAATTGGTACCAAGATGGTTATGTAGTTAGTGCGCCAGGAAATCAGCAGACTACACCAGTAGGCTGGTCTGGGAAAACTATTAGATGGGAGGATGCTCGCTATCGTTTGGATAATATTGGGAATGATTTAAGAGGACGAACTGATGTGCGTTTCCGTGTAGCTTTTGCCTCAGCAGATGGAAGTTCTCCTCAAGCTGGAGCTGGATTTGCCTTTGATAGTGTTCGGGTAGGAAATCGTACTCGTAATGTTTTGACAGAGCATTTTTCTGGACTGGGCTATCCAGGTATTAGCCAGATTGAAGACCAATTATATCATACTATTTTTAATAACCTGTATGGACGAGATGTTAGTTTGATTCAATATCATTTGAAAAAATATGCCAATGATATATATTATGGTTATAATGGTATGGCTGCAATCAACAATGCTCGAAGAACATGGTATGGAGTAGGAGATGTGAATCAAGTGCGTGTAGATGGTAAAAACTTAGTTAGTAGAACAAGCGATTTATTGAATTATCCACAATTGGAATATTTGGATGTAGAGTCACTACAAGATCCAAAATTCAAATTAGAATTTGTAGGAGCTCCAGCACTTATATTTAATGGCTCATCAGGTTTAACCGCAACGGTTCGGATTACTGCATTGGAAGACCTACCTTTGAAGAATTATGCCTTACATGTAGTAGCAACGGAAGATTCTTTAACGAGTAGTGGCCATACTAGAATGTGTGTACTAAGAGACAAGCATCTAAATGCTACAGGACAACGTTATGAGCAAATTTGGGCAGCAGGAGAGAGTTATGATTTAGTCGTACAACTGCCTGCTGTAAATGCGATTAACAATCCTGTCCTTTCAAGAATACAATTGGTTGCTTTTGTACAAAATATGGGAGATACTTCTACTGTTAAGGAAGTGTATCAAACCGTGACTAGTAGAAATTTAACTCAATTCAATGGATCTGTAGATACCTTAGATGTAAGTGTTGATAATATAAAAGATCAACTAGGTTACGAAGTTTCTACCTTGAAATTATATCCAAATCCAACACAACAACGCTTCAATGTGGAATTTGAGACTGCCTTGGAAGATGATTATGAGTGGCAATTAATTGACATGGTCGGTCGAGTACTTAAAAATGGAAAAGTAGAAGCTGGAACTTCTCTAATGCAAGTCACAACAGAAGAGCTTAGTTCTGGGATGTACATTTTTATTGTCAAAAACCAAAATGTTTACACCCAACGCAAAGTCATCGTTCAACGATATTAACACAAGTGTATAGGTATTCAATTGTTTAGGAAATAATTGGATACCTATGTTTATATATAGTCACACTAATCGTATGGTCTGTTTTTCATAATATTCCTTTAGGAATACCAAAAAAAACATTGTATATTAGATGTATTGTGACTATTAAAATAGATAAAAAATAATAGTGGTAAGCTATTTAGATTTCTTGCCATTAACATAAAAAACTTAGACGTCCCCTTATTTAATTAAAGATTTAACTTTTTTCCAAACCAAATTTAGGGATTACAGACAAATTCCTACCTGATTAAAAATCAAGTAAAAATAATGAAAAAACAAACTATGTACAATCGTTTACAAAAACAATATGGAAAACTGAATCAAAGCATTCAAAAAGCGATGCAAACGGGACGTTTCTATGCTTATACACAATTCAAGCAACAACAGTTGTTGAGCCGTCTGAAGCGTTGTTCGTTTCAGTTGAAGCAGTTGGGAGCTGGGGTTGCTGTTGTAGGGGCTTTGGCGATGGCTACGCCTGCTGTTGGGCAGTATCCTTATTTATTGACTGAGCAAACGGGGGCTGCTAATCCATTAGATGGAATGATTACAATCGATGTAAAACCAGAATTTGTAGATATCGATAATGATGGGGATCTAGATCTATTTGTTACTGGATATTCATCACCAACAACAGCGATTATTCGTTTTTTAGAAAATACAGGAACTGACAGTACTCCTGTTTTTATAGAAAGAACTGGAAGTAATAATCCTCTTGATGGGCAGTTAAATAAGGGTGGTTTTGATTTTGTAGATATAGATGGAGATGGAGATATGGATTGTTTTTCAGGAAACCAAGGATATTATTCAACTACAAATAATTTCTTTTATGAGAATACAGGAAATAGTTCTAGCCCAATATTTACCTTAGATAGCATTAATAACCCCTTAGATAGCGTTAAAAACCATTTAAATGCTTTGAGTTCATCAGGTACAACGGATTTATTACCCCTCTTCTCTTTCGTTGATATAGATGGAGATGGAGATATGGACTGTTTTGTAGGGGTTCGTAGTTATGGCGGTTATGCAATACCAGATCATTTGTGGTATTATGAAAATATAGGAACATCTACGACGCCTAATTTTATTAGAAAGAGCGATATAGATAATCCTTTTAGTACTGTAATCTCTTATTACTCATCTAACGTTTATTTTGGCATTCCTTGGGCAGTTTCATTTGCAGATACAGATAATGATGGAGATCAAGATGCTGTATTTGGCTCAACTTCATCGTCTTGGGTTTTTTGTGAAAATCAAGGGACTTCAATGAATGCAGTTTTTGATACAATTGCTGTGACTCCCTTAGATATGGCTACAAGTGGCGGTTATGAGGGGGCTGTATTGGTTGATATTAATAATGATTCAAAGTTAGATGTGTTTAAATACACAAGACAAACTGGTGTAAGATTTAAATATTTTTTAAATGAAACACCAACTAGTATTTCTAATTTGGAAATTAAAACAACAGTACTAAATACTTTTCCTAATCCAACACAAGGAATCTTATTTTTTGATAAGGAAGTAACAGGAATCGTAAATATAACTAATCTTGCTGGACAAGAAGTTTTTCAGAACGTATTATCTTCTGAAAATCAACTTAATTTGTCAGCTATACCAGAAGGAATGTATAGCTTGACTCTTAAATTAGAAAATAATACAATAGTCAGTAAGATAATTTTTATTGAAAGCTAAATTTTTAGTAATTAGGTGAATAGGGATATTAATTTTTTGAGAATTAGTATTCCTATTAATTTTATAGTCTATTATTCTATCTTGATTAGATGCATACCCCTTAAAATATTGTATATGAAATCTTTCAACAATTTACACATTCTATTTTTAGTTCTTTTCATTGTAGGA
>ENA-ORXM01001664-ORXM01001664.1-marine-metagenome-genome-assembly--contig:-NODE-1664-length-29857-cov-18.466353_pt1 | contig 29857 bp, 24 predicted proteins | sample MGYA00237867_ERZ511480 | MGnify/ENA primary metagenome ERZ511480 (study PRJEB26309, sample SAMN06266103) | marine metagenome | isolation source: Algal blade | place: United Kingdom:Sidmouth, United... | reverse complement strand
AACGCATCAACAGCACCCGAAGCAATATATCCACCACCATGACAAGTGTAAATACCGGGTTTGGGATGGCGCACAATTTGAATGCCAAAAAAGATGGCAGGATGCAAATCAAAACTTGTATAATTATCGAAATAATGAGATTGAAACAAACCAGAACCGACAGTTATTTCTGTCACATCTTTTTCCTGTAAGGTACTCTCCATACTGCCCGTTCCGCCACCATTGACAAACTTTAACGAAAATCCCTCCTGTTGAATCATCTCAATGGCTTTTGTGCGCCAAGATTTAACTTTGGGAATAGAACGTTTTTTTAAAAAGCGAATAATGTGATTTTTGGGATCTCCTTTTACCGCATCCGCCACTCCTGCAATTTGTGCCTCATAGCCCATTAAGCCATCTAAACGCAAAAAATCATTCTTTTTAATTTGTTGTAAAAGTGAATTTAACGTTTTTTCATCGGTGACTTGTGAACGCCAAACGCCAAAATGAAGCGGTCCAAAATCATACGACAAATCTATATCAATACAAATCGGAAAAATAACATTCATCGCTTTGCCTACTTCATTGGCAATGGCTAAATGCTCTGGCAAATCAACCATCAAACAAATATATTTACCCTTTTGAATTTCCTTACCAATTTCTTGAAGAATGGCTTTGTCTACAATCGGATACCCCAATAAAATGTCATCAAAATTTTGTTGGGAAAGAAATACGGCTTCTTTCCCATGAAAAGCCATTAATCCCTGATACGTCGTATTGGTGTCCAAGATTAAACGCATTAAGTCGGGGCAACGAACGGACTTAGACGCAATCCGAATTTTTTTATCTTTTGCTCGTTCTGCATTAATTTGTACATTCTTTTTAAAAGCCTCCATATCTACAAACGCATAAGGAAAAGATTGCGCTGCAAGAATATTTTTATATCGAAGATAATTATCCATCTAATGAAATTTATTAAAAAATCACCCGTCACTCGCCATTTGTCACCCGTCACTCATCACTAACAAAACAAACCCTTCATATAATCCGTCAAAAAAACTTCGTTAGGGTCGTGGATGGCTTGTTGTTGCAAAAACGCATCAAATTTAGGGTAAGTCTTTTCTAATTTTTGTCGAGTCAAGGTATGCATCTTGCCCCAATGTGGGCGACCATCATATGCCAAAAATATATCTTCCAATGCCTTGAAATACGCTTTGCAATCTTTTTTGTGATGGACATGACAAGCGATATAAGCCGAATCTCTTGCGTGGGCAGGACTCAAATAAATATCATCTTTCTGTACAAAACGATGTTCAATCGGAAAATAAATATGCTGAAATTTTGTATTGACGCACTTCACCAAATCTTTTACAACATCATCATACGCTTCCACAGGAACATTGTATTCCATCTCGTTAAATTTTATCATACGAGTCGTTGCATAGACTTTATAACTGTGATTGACCTTTCGATTGTACCCAATTGTTTTTGCGGACAATCGAGAAATACTTGGTGTCGAAGAAGGTAATAAACGCACTACTTCACACAATGCGCCAAAGGCATAATTTTCCAAGACATATTCTTGAAAATAGTTTTTAAAACTTGATTGATCGACTTCCTCTTGTACTTCATTTACAAATTTGGTCATGACATAATCCGTATGCGGAAACCAATAAAATTCAAAGTTTCGATGCTTTTGATTATAGGCAGGATATTCTTTCAAAACCTTTTGCAAATCTGCCTTATCAATCACCATTTCCAAAATATAATTCGGAATACATTGCAAGGTCAATTCTGTAATAATGCCGAGTGTTCCCAACGAAATTTGTGCTGCTTTAAATAAATCAGGTTTATCCGTTGCTGAACATTCCACAACTTCACCCAATCCATTCACAAATCGGAGCTTCAAAATTTGGGTACTCATATTGCCAAAAGCCGTTCCCGTTCCATGCGTTCCCGTACTCGTCGATCCCGCAATGGATTGTTGATTAATATCGCCCATATTCATCAATGCCATTCCCTGATTGTACAGCAATTCCGTCAATGTATTGAGCTTAGAACCAGCCTTTACCACAGCCGTCAAATGCTCTTTGTCCGTCGAAACAATTCCTTGATATTTATCCAAACACACCAGAATTTGATCCGTTACACAAAGCGGTGTAAAGGAGTGTTTTGTTCCCATAACCCGAACTTTTTTACCCGATTTGATCGCCTTGTGTACAATCTTTTGAATTTCTGTTTCTGATTCGGGGTAAAGAATCTCTGAGGGATTCCACGACAAATAGCCAGACCAATTTTTCATAGTATAAGTTTATTACCAAATATATGAAAAAAAGATTATCACCAGCCATATTTCACAGAATTATCTGTAATTAGGAGAGAACTGTCAAGAGCTTCGTCGTGACGGAAAGGCCCGCTATCCGCTACTATAGCTTATTACTCGTTATTAAGTGGAGTCGAGCTTATAACTACAAAAACTACTTAAACCACAAAAACCACATAAACTACGGTGGCTATAACGCTACTATCGGGTCTATTTTAAATGGACAGAACCCTAAAACGCAAAGCATATAGTATCTAAAATAGATAGATTACGTACTAATATGGTAAAGACCATGAAAAATAGCCCTGATAGCAGTGGTATGGTGGCGGTAAGGGCTGTGAAATGCTTGCCACCATAAGAACGAATAGCAGGACTGTGTGTAACGACGAAGCACCAGACTATTCGCTCCTTATTCGCTTGTAAGTGAAGGATATATGTCTATTTTATATAAGAAAAAATGTGCTTAGAAACCCAAAAAACCCAATAAATTAAAATAAGCAAGATTTACTTTGGCATCATTTTTGGATAATTAATAAAAGCGCAAACTAACAATAACTTCTTATACAAAAGGTAATAAGACGACAAGCTACTACTCTACAGTAAAAAAAAATATTTTATAATATTTAAATCATAATAAAATTGATAATCAATTAATTGTGCTTTGAATTATTCTTTTAAGTGATAAGTAATCATAAATTATAGGGGGATTCATATGTCTTCTAATGAATTTTGATTAGATTTGTACGATGTAAGTACAGTCTTGTCGCTTGAATGTACTTAAAACATACAATATGAGAAAACTTAACAAAAACATCTCACTATTCCTTGTAGGGGCAGGGCTATTAGCTGCTCCGAGTGTGTTTGGACAAGACTTACCACCAGATGCACAACCTGGACAATGTTTTGCTAAATGTGTGATTCCTGATGAGTATGAGACGTTGACCGAGCAAATTGTTTCTAAAGAAGCAGGAACTCGTTTGGAAACAATTCCTGCCACATATGCTACTGTAGAGGAGCAAATTTTGGTTAAAGAAGGATACAATGTTTTATCTGTTGTTCCACCGACCTATACAACGGTTTCTGAGGAGATTGTTGTGCAAGATGCTTCTACTCGATTAGAAGTCGTTCCTGCGGTATATGAGACAGTCACAGAAGAGATATTGATATCGCCAGCAACAACACAATGGGTAAGAGGTAAAGCAACGCCTGACTGTGTAGCAAGCAATCCAGATGATTGCCGAGTATGGTGTTTGAAAGAAATACCTGCTAAATACAAATCTATTTCAAGAAGAGTACTTCGTGAGCCAGCTTTAACAAGAGAAGTGGCTGTTCCTGGAAAAACAAAAACAGTACAACGTACAGTGGTGCAAACACCTGCTACGGTACAAGAAAAATCTATTCCACCAGAATATAAAACGATTACCAAAAAAGTTTTGGATACTCCTGCACAAGCAGTTGAGAGAGAAATTCCTGCTGAGTATAAAACAATTACGACTCGTAGGTTGGTCAGATCGGGTGGATTTACAGAGTGGCGAGAAGTTTTGTGTGATTCAAAACAAACTTCGAGCAATATTAGTAGAATTCAACAAGTTTTGAAAGATCGAGGGTATGATCCCGGACCTGTAGATGGAGTTATGGGTAGCCAAACTAGAGCTGCGCTACGCCAATTCCAAGAAGACAACGGCTTAGCTGTTGGGGTCGAGGGGCGTTCAGTACCTTACGAGACTTTGAAGGCTTTAGGATTGTGATACATTTAAAGTTTAAGCTTTGCTTGAGGGGGTTTCTGTTTCAGAAGCCCCCTTTTTTTATCCCTCCCTTACTTTTTTCTGCCACCTTATTTTACCTATAATACTGGCTATATTTGCTGAAAAAACCACTTTAACATTTTAATTAAGTACCTGATTATAAGCATTTTGTGTCGTCAAAATCAATAAGCCATTCGTTTTTTTGACCTCATAAACGTTTTTTATTAAACAATGTATACCATTATCAGTCTAAAATATTGTATAATTGCAATTACTTAGCCAAAACACACACATAACCACATCATTATTAAATACAATTAAATGAAATATTTCTTTACTATAATCACATTTTTACTATTAGGCGCAGGCATTCATCTTCAGGCACAAACCAGTTTTTACTTGGGTTCTTATGAAGAGCTACAAAAGGAAGCAAAGACAAATGAAAAATGTTATTTCCTGATGTTCCATACAGATTGGTGCATGCCTTGTAAAAAAATGGAGGCAGAAGTTTTTGCAGATGCAAGTACAGGAAATTTCATTAATCGCCATTTCTATCCATATATGGTTGATGGTGAAAAAGGAGCATATTCCTATTTAGTTCAAGACTTATTTATTACCTCTTACCCAACAATCATCATCTTTAGTCCCGAAGGCAAAGAGCTACAACGCATCAATGGTTATAACAATAAAGAAGCACTTTTAGACAAACTCAAAAATCACATACAAGGTGTAACACAAACACAGTTTTCTGATTTTAGATAAAAAATAAGCTATTCAGTAATCATTACTTTTAGGAGCGAAAGGTTAGTTGCTTCGTCGTTACACACAGTCCTGCTATCCGTTCCTATGGCAAAAGGAGCAACCAAAGACAATAAGTCTGAACCGTAACGACTTAAACCACAAAAACGACTTAAACTATTTTGCCATACCACTACTATCAGGGCTATTTTAAACGGCCTCAACGGTAAAAACCAAAAGCAGTGTCCGCCATAAAAAAGCGAATCTAACATCATGATGTTAGATTCGCTTTTTTGGGTAGTGTCAAATAACGAGTGATTTGTTGTAGTAATAATGAAAGAGTTTTAAATATAATTCGTGCATTTTTTCACGCTTAGAAAAAGAAAGAGTATCTCTAATAAATCGACAAATCCTTTGCCAGTTCCATCTTTTCACATGATTAGTCTGTCCACTTTGTTTGCCCACAGCTTGATGATTAGAGTTTCTCTATACGCCTTCAAAAAGTCAGAATAGCAAGTACTTTGTTTATATTCTTTAGGTACAGCTTTCCAAGGTTGTCTACAACTCCACCCACTTCTATCCCCCATAAACCAACTAACTACTTGCCTGGTTCTTCTACATAAAACTATCCAAATCCACCATTTATTGGACAAAAGACCATAATTCATCTAATTCTAAAATATCTCCCTCCTTGTAAGGTAAGAGAGTATCCACCACATCAGCTACTGCTTCCGCTTTTTTTTTGATTCAATTTAAAGCAGTTTGATGTGATATGCCAAATATCCGACCTAATCCTCTTGAAGAGCATCTTTCTTGGGAGGCTCTTATGAGCATTTCTTTTTCTTCCTCTGATTTACGAAGACTTTTAAATACTCCACAATCTTTACATTTATATTTAGGATTTCCTGAGCCATTTTTTACTATATTTGTTGAGCTACAACAAGAACAAGTATGCGATTTTGTTATCTTTTTCTGCAAATATAATAAAAATCACTCGTTATTTGACACTATCTGGATGAGCGTAATCATTATGCCTAAATCGTGTAGTCGCTTAATGGCTTTTTGATAGTCTTTTCCCAAATTTTGCTTTTTATTGCTCTGCCTTAGATTTTTCTCACTCAAGGTTTCAAATCCCACAAACAAGCTTCGCAATCCTGCTTTGGCTGCTGCCCCTCTATCAAAGGAATTAGTGTATTAAGTCTTGGCAAATTAGCGTTTAAACCATGAAAAATAGCCTCGATAGTAGCGTTATAGCAAGCTGGTTTAAGTAGTTTTTGTGGTTTCAGTCGTTTTTCGGTTCTATCCTGTATAGATTCCTTTGCTATAGTAGCGGATAGCGAGACCCTGCGCCACGACGAAGCTCCAAACCTTTCGCTCCAAATTAAAAAACATCAATTTTAAAAGCATAGATCAATAGGTAATTGGCAAATTAGCGTACAAAAAAACATGCCCACCCCACAAATCGGTTATTGAGCGGAGTCGAAATGAAGGACCAAGAACCACCGCACAACAGCCCTAAACACAACCCAAAAAACCAATGAAACGACAAAAACCACAAAAACTACCTAAACCACAAAAACTAAAGAACAATAACCACAGCCTATTTAAGTTTTAAATTAAGATAAATATTGCTTATCTTTTCATCAAACCTATGAGATACCTTCTTTTCATACTCAGTTTTTGCCTATTGTCCATCACGGTAATGGCAACCCACAATCGAGCGGGAGAAATCTCCTATGTACATGCGCCGGTACCAGGACAAGACTTTCGTTTTGAATTTACCATTACGACCTACTCCAATACTCTTGGAGGTGACGTAGCCGATAGAGATTCCTTAGAAGTCTTTTGGGGCGACCAACAATCCAGTACTTTAGCTCGGCTTAATGGTCCAGATGCAGACCCTAACAACGGCGTTCCTGATGGAGAGTCTTTGGGCAATGGCGTCAAAAAGAACGTATATACAGCGATACATGTCTATCCAGGCTTTGCCCCTTTCTATGTTATATCTATGACCGATCCCAACAGAAATGAAGGAATTATCAATATTGGTTCATCCGTAGAAGTTGAATTTTATATAGAAGACACGCTATTTTTACCCAATCCGCAATTTTTAGGCTACAATAGCTCTCCCATTCTAAGCCTTCCCCCCATAGACTTTGCAGAGTTGGGACAGGTTTTTATACACAATCCAACGGCTTTTGATCCAGATGGAGACAGCCTCCATTTCCAACTCATTCCGCCACTACAAGCGCAAGGATTATCTGTTCCCAACTACCAATATCCAGATGAAGTATCACCAGGCTTTAATAATACCATTGCCCTTAATAGCTCAACAGGGGAATTTGTATGGGATGCCCCACAAGAAGCAGGCGAATACAATATCGCCTTTCTGATTACCGAATATAGGAGCGGTATAAAAATGGGTACGATGATTAGGGATATGCAAATATTCGTCGAAGATACGGGCAATACACCTCCTGAAATAGAACCGATGGAAGAACTTTGTGTACGACTTGGCGAAGAAATTAACCTAACTTTTGTTGCCACAGATGACGATATTCCCCCACAAGTTGTCAGGCTGTCCGCTTTTGGTGCGCCCTTTGAGTTAGAGACAAGTCCTGCTACTTGGACTGCCAACAATGCATCAGGACAAGCAGAATTGATTTTTTCTTGGCAAACGGTCTGCGACCACGTTTTTAGTGATAAATATACTGTTGTCATCAAAGCAGAGGATAACTTTGTCTATGTCAATACGCCCCTACCTCTTACGGATTTAGAAACATGGCAAATCACTGTTGTTGCGCCTCCACCACAAGGCGTCATGACCAATACTGACGGAGGAGAAATCACTATTAGTTGGGAGGAACCTTATGAGTGTGCTACTATGGATAAATTTATTGGTTTTGCAGTTTGGCGAGCTTTGGGCTGTGATAATACGGTCTTTGATGAGTGCAAACGGGGCTTAGATGGAACACCCTACACAAAAATCGCCTCTAATATCACTGACTACGAATATACCGATGAATCAGCCGTAAAAGGATTACAGTATTCTTATAGAGTTGTGGCTGAATTTGCCGACGCCAACAATACACAAGGCTTTCCCATTAATATATCAGAAAGCCATCCTTCCCCCAATGCCTGTGCAACGCTCCCTAAAGATGCGCCCATCATTACGCATGTAACCGTATTAGAAACGGATGAAAATATGGGTAAAATCTTTATTGACTGGACAAAACCTGTTGCAGAAGTCTTAGATACGATAATCAATGCTGGTCCTTATACCTATGAAATATACCGTTCTGATGACAGAGATGGTATGAACTTCTCACAAATTGCTATGTTCAATTCACCGACTTTTGCAGGATTGACAGATACTTCTTTTACAGATGAAAATCTGAATACGACGGACAATATCTATTCTTATAAAATCGTATTTTTAGCAAATGATGATGATGTTGTTGATGAAACAGCCGTTGCCTCCTCTGTTTTTATTAAGGTTACCGCATCAAGTAATGAATTGCTCTTGTCTTGGGATGAAAATGTACCCTGGATCAATCAAGAATACCATATTTATAGAAGAGATAGTGGTGCAGGAACTTTTGACTCTATCGGCACCACAACAGAACAACAATACTTAGATCAAGAACTAATCAATGGCTTCTCCTACTGTTACTACATTACAAGCGAAGGCACTTATTTTACGCCAGGCATCGTTGATCCTATATTCAATGATTCTCAAATTGATTGCGGTGTTCCGATTGATACCGTTCCACCTTGTCCGCCAATCGTAGAGGTGAGTAATGCTTGTGAGGATGCAGAAGATAATGAGGAATTCGATTCTAATCTTGTTTTTTGGGAATCTCCTGAAAGTATTTGTGGGGATGGCGATGTCATTGCTTACTATTTATATTATACAGATCCTACTTCTATCACACCACAAGTATTAGATACCATTAATGACCCCAATGAAACGGAGTATGAACACTTTTTAGACAATACTTTGGCAGGTTGTTATTATGTAATTGCAATTGACTCCTTCTTAAATGTGAGTGAACCCAGTAATGAGTTTTGTGTGGAAAGTTGTTTGATTTACGAATTGCCGAACGCTTTTACACCCAATAACGATACACAAAATGATTTGTACACGCCTCTTGAGGGTTATCGCTTTGTAAACCGTGTCGATTTTAAAGTATTCAACCGTTGGGGCGATTTGGTTTTTGAAACCGAAGATCCTGCCCTCAATTGGGATGGTACAGATTTTAAAACCAATAAGGAATTACCTGCTGCGGTCTACTACTATGTCTGTAAAGTCTACGAAAAAACTTTTAGTGGAGGTGAAGTGCTGCAAAAAGAATTAGATGGGGCGATTCATTTGTTTAGAGATGGGAATTAGTGCCGTAGTTCTTGGTGCTGTGGTGCTGTAGTTTGCAACCATATAAGTGGTATAAGTTTGTTTTAGTTAATGTACGTTTTTGGTGCTGTTGTGCCTGATTTCCTATTATACTATTACACCCACTTAGAGCCTAATTTCCTAATTCCTAATACACTAATTCCCACGACTGACCTTCCAAAATAGACCCGATGGCACAGCGGGCCCATGCTTTGCGACGAAGCAACCTTACCGTTCTCTCCTAATGAAAATATTACTAAAAAAAATGGTTTCTATCGTTTAGCACAATAGAAACCATTTAAACAAATGTGTATTTTTGCTCTATTTTTTACTCCATTCTGTACGAGCCGCTTCGATATTCTCCTTGTAATTTTCAAAACGCTTACGTAAATCTTCTGGTAATTTTGGGCCAACCTCAAGGGCTTTGTCTGCTGCGGCCATAGCACCATTATAATCTTCTTTGTCCGCCAAAATCATGCCTTTTAAATAGTAATTGTAGTAGTATTCATTCATATCAATAGATTGATTGACCATCTCCAATGCTTTGTCTAAGTCGCCCATATTTTTGTAAAAACTTGCAGCTTGCATCAAATAACGCCAAGTATTTTTAGATTCGTCTAACTTTGCTTGAATCGCTGCTTCTGCTTGTTCCTTGATGTCTGTTTTTACATCAAACGCTATTTGCAAATTCTCCCACTGTAAAGTAATGATACCTACATTTGGGTCTTTGGGATTTTCTGAAATAAGAAAACGGAGACGCTCTACAAATTCTGGCGTTTTTGTAGGATTCACTGTAAAACGAGTTACATCATCTTTTTCCTCATAACCATCTGCTCCCCACAATTCGATATTATCACTCAAAATAACGGTCCATTCCTCTTTGTTTGGAATGGTGTACAAGGCATAAGTTCCCGCCTTGAGTTTTTGGCGTCCAATGGTAAGCTCTCGATCAAAGGTGATTTTGGTAGAAGCATTAGCCCCTGTACGCCAAACCTCACCATAAGGCTCCAACTCGCCCCAAATAGTACGTCCTTTGACACCAGGACTACAATACTCTATCTCAATATTAGTCAATCCCAATTTATAACTAACTTTCGCTTCGGGACTGGGTTGTGGCAATTCTAATTGTTGTGCTGAAACGGCAGTTGTGCCTAATACAGCCAAAAATAGAAAAACGCTTTTTAATACATGTTTCATAATTTTTCTGATTTTAAAGATGATAAATTTATTAAACTATATTTCAATTTCAAATTTTAGGAGCGAACTGTCAGGAGCTTCGTCGTCACGTCTGGTCCTGCTATCCGTTCTTATGGCTTTTGGTCATTGAGCGGAGTCAAAATGACAACCACAAAAACTACATAAACCACATAAACTACTTAAACCAAAAGCCATACCACTCCTATCAGGGCTATTTTGAAAGGTCTTTACTGCTATTAAAGTATTGTTTTTTCAAAAAAGATTAATCAAATTTAAGAAAAAGGATTTTTTCTCCCAATTTTACACCCTATCAAACAACAAATATGTCACAACCTATCTTTATTCAAAGTATTAAAGCGCAATTAATACAAAATTTGCCAGGATTAGCAGCACAAGAAAAAATGTTTCCATTTAATCGACAAAATCGCTCCTTACCCAGTGCAGAAACAATTGAGAAAGCTAAAAAAGCAGCAGTATGTTTGTTGTTATATGAAAAAGAAGCAAGTTGGCATTTTGTTCTAATCAAGCGCACAACGTATGAGGGCGTACATAGTGGACAAATGGCATTTCCTGGTGGAAGAGTAGAAGACGAAGATGGTTCTATGGAAGTAACGGCTTTGAGAGAAACAGAAGAAGAAGTGGGTATTGATAGAAAAAAAATAGAAGTTTTGGGCAAATTAAGCCCTGTCTACATTCCTCCAAGCAATACTTGGGTACAACCAGTTGTGGCATACCTCTCCTATGTACCCACTTTTAAGGCACAAGAAACAGAAGTTGCTCAGATTGTTGAAGTACCATTATTGGTATTGGCTGACCCAAATATTCAGAAACAAGAAATGGTGATGGTTGCTAAAGGAACAAGCGTGAAAGTGCCTTGTTTTCAGATAGACCAACACATTGTTTGGGGTGCAACAGCGATTATGTTAAGTGAGTGGTTAATGATTTTTGAGCAGGTAGAAAGTGAGAATAACTAAGCACTCCTACGTATTCAAAGCGTCGAATCCGCCTTTTTTCATACGAATGTTGCCTTCAAGAATGGCACCTGACTCGACCTCAAGGTTTTCAACTTCAATGTCACCTTTGAGATGGGCAGTAGAAGTAAGAATGAGTGTTTGTGCGTTGATTTTATCAAGTTGTAAATTGCCACTGACTTTGGTATAGTCACTATTGAGTTCTCCCTCAAGAACTCCTTGTTCACCAATAATCAACTTGGCAGAAGCATTGACATTGCCAACAATCTTGCCATCTACCCGAATATCTTCGGTAGTGGTCAATTTTCCTTTAATAACTGTACCTGAAGCGATATAGCTGCTTGTTAAAGAGCCTTCCATAATGTTATATTTTTATATGTAATATATTGAATCACATATAAAGATATAAAAAACAAATAGGAATAGGGAATCAATGTGTTTTCTTTTCAAAAACACATATAAATTAAACGGTAAGTAAGTACGACTACTCTATAACTTCTTTTACAATCTCCACCTCATCTTTCATCATTTTAGAAAGCGGAATAACGACTCTATTGCCGTTTGGCTTTACTAAGATAGCAGAGTTATTGTCTAAGCTCACAATTTCACCTTCAGTCTCTAAAAACTTAATGTGTTGTCCTACTTTGAACTTTTTGTTGGTATAAAAAGAAGCCAACATATTGCTCATCAAATCTTTAGAACTCAATCCATATCCCAAACCAATGGCAAGCATAAAGGCTGCTAAAATGATTTTGATATTTTCTGTGATGATTTCTGTTTGTAAACCTGCTTGATTCAAAGCTGTAATTCCCAACATCATAACAATGAAGTAAAAAACAAATGATCCAATGATACGCCCTGCGGGAATATTCATAGAAGTCGTAGCCGAAACAATGAAGTTTTTGATGATATTGGCAAAGAAAGTACCAATTAAGAAAACAACTACCGCAGATAATACTTTAGGGATATAAGCAATAAAATTAGTAATAAGATCTGAAATAGAATTCATGCCCATTGTATCTGCTGCCATCATAAAGAAGAAGAACAGAATGATCCAATAAACGATTTTGCTACAAACTTGAGAAATTTTGAAATCAAGTCCTGCAAAAATAGGGACTTCTTTTAACTTTTCTCCTAAAGGGTCAACATTAAGGGAGACCAATAACTTTTTGATAATTTTAGCAACAATGCTGGCAAAAATCAAACCTACAATAATGAGAAAAAACCCACCAATAATACCAGGTAAGGCATTGCCCATAGCATCAAAAAATGAGGTAACAGAGCTTTGAATTCCAGAAATTATTTCTTGCACAAGTGAATGTTTAGAGGCTTAGAAAAATATAAGGCAATTTAAATTTGATAAGTATTCATTTTGGTTAAATATTCTTTTATCAGACAATCGGAACGCCAAATCGGTCAAAAACATAGACATAGTAAGCTATGACGAGGCTTTTTCACAAAGCATGCTAAAAAAAGATGATACCAAAGTGAGTATTTTATTATTTTAAGTTGACTAAGTAAGGGAACATGTTTGATTTGATGAGCGATTAACGCTTTCATTATCAATTCTTTATTAAATATTTCTACTTAATAACAAAGATAGAGCAATATATTAATTAATTCTTAATTATAGAAAAGAAACATGGGGGATTTAAGGAAAGGATTAGGTTTTGCTTGTGAAAGCATTATTCTCTTTCGTCATAATCATCATTCTTCATGTTTATGAGAATGCCTGTAATGACAGCCGCCAACATAGCAACTATTTTTTCAATATGTTTAAAGATACTAACTGTAATGAAATAATCAGTTATAGATTTTCTTCTTTTTTGGGGATCAAACCGCTGCTTATCATTACTCATAAGAAGTTAGCTTCAAATATTGCTTATGTTATTTGTTATTAGGCTTTTGATTGTCATTTTCTCCTCCAAAAAAACCAGCACCAACGGCACCAATCATTCCAAGTAAATCAGAAATTCGGCTAAAAATTTTGTGAATTAAACCATATTCTTCAATGGCAGCAGGTTTTTTGTTACTGCTACTAATATTTAAGCCTACCTTATCATCAATAAAATCACCATCAAACAATTTATTGTTATCGTCTTCCATTAAATATTTAATTAAGTATTTACAGTTTTGGTAGTATTTAGTTTTGTTCTTTTTGGCTTAGTATAGTTCTTGGTATTTGTTTTTGTATAGTTTTTTGATTTTACCTTTAGCTCGATTAATCCGCATTTTCACGGCACTTTCAGAGATATTAAAAACATCTTGAATTTGCTTAATACTGAGATTATCTTGATATTTCATTAACAAAATCATTTTATCTTCAGAACTAACCATTTCCAATAGTTCTTGCAAACGTTCTGTTTTAATTTGCTTTAGGCTTTCAAACGCTTCCACGTCTTCCTCACTAAGTTCTACCATTTCTGAACTATAAGTAGTTGCTTGTGTACGTTCCTTCTGCCGTTTTCGCAAATAATCAATGCAAAAATTGTAGGTAATAGAATAAACCCAAGTAGAAAATTTAGATTTTCCCTTGAATGATGCTAAATTTAACAATATCTTTAAAAAGATGTCGTGCATTAAATCTTCTGCAATGGCAGGTTCTTTAACAAATGAGATGGCTCTTCTATAAATTTTGTTAGAATAGCGGTCATACAAAATACTCACATACCTCTCTTTTTGAGTAAGAATGATTTCTTTGATGACCTCTTCATCTGTCAGTTTTTCTTTGATGTGTGTTTTGGAGATTTCCAATTTTTGGCTTGATTTCTGGTTGTGATTAAGCTAATCTTCTAAAAGTAAATAGAATAAGCTTTTTTTTAAATTTTATGAGTGACTATAGTAATATAACTAACGACTTTTGTGACGCTAAATTTAAACAAAGGTAACTATACCTCTGTCAATTTAATATAAATTATATTTCTATGCTGCAACAATCTATGTTGGATTTTCTGTCTCAACTCAACAATAATAATGAGCGTGATTGGTTCCATGCAAATAAATCTACCTACCAAACAGCTGTAAAGGACATGCAAACTTTGCTACAAGATATTATTAGTGAATTATCTGCAAAATATAGTATTTTTGAAGGCACAGAACCTAAAAAATGTATGTTTAGGGATGTTCGTTTCTCTAAAGACAAACGCCCTTGTAAGCCTAACTTTGGCACTGTTATAGCACCTACTGGAAGAAAATCTCTTCGAGCTGGTTTTTACGTTCACATTGAACCTAATGACAAATCTTTTTGGGCTGGTGGCACTTTACAACCAACCAGCCAAAGAACAGTTACAAAGTATTCGTCAAGAGATTGACTACTGGTTCAAATCATAAACCCTTGATAGCCCAAGTCTTGTCTTTTTGAGCAACTACTTTGTTATCTTTCCGTCACGTAGCTAAGGCTATGCTTTCTCAGGATGCCTTATACTTGCTCTAAAATCCTGTGACTTAACTATCAGATACTTATGAACTAAACCACTACAATGGCCAAATGCTTGAAAAGATACTACAAAACTCTGACTTTAAACAAAATTTCCCAACTTTAATAGGTGAACAGCTAAAAACTAGTCCTAAAGGTTATTCCCGAAACCACACATATATAAAATACTTACGATATAAAAGCCACATTGTTACAAAGTCTTTTAAAGATAATGCATATTTGAAACCTGATTTTGTCTCAAAAACATTAAAAGTTCATCAAACAATTAAGCCACTAAACGATTTTTTTAATACAGTAATGGGATTTAAGCCTTAAAAATATTCAAAAAATCGTTTTCTTGTGTTTCTTTTTTAGCTTTTCATTCACTTACTTTCATCATTGTTGTAGGATTAGTCAAAATACATAACTGAATTTCAATATATTTGATTAAAAAGCCTCTTACTATTCCTATATTTTGTATCTTAATCTACCAAAAAGCTTTTTGCCTAAATTTGTACATTTCTTTTCAAACTATTCCTTATCTATTTTTGTATAAACAAGAAGATTGTATATTTACATTAAATTTAATAGAATAAATTAGGCTACCATCATGTATAAAATAATTTATTCGCTATTTACCTAACTAAAAACCTAATTGGGATGTTAGTAAAAACTACTACAAATAAACGAATTAAATATAAAAGCAATCCAAAGAAAGACGAGTTTATCAAAGTCCTTCGGAAACGTGTTTGGAATTACTTTGAAGAAAACAATATTTCAAAGCATGCTAATGGAGAAATGTATTTTAAAACAGCTTTGGCTATTGTAAGCTGGATTGGGCTGTACGCACTCATTATGTCCAATGCTTTGAGTCATAGCTATCTCTTGACTATTGGTGCTTTTTGTCTCTTAGGATTTGTTAATATTTTTATGGCTTTCAATATTGTTCATGACGCTTGTCATGGGGCATATTCTGCCAATAAGAAGGTTAATAAGTACATGGGACTTTTTATGAATTTCATTGGGGGCAATGCATATTTGTTTACCCGTATGCACAATGCTCATCACGCTTTTGTCAATATTCACGGAAGTGATGTTACTTTAGAAACACATGGATTATTTCGTTTTACGCCAGATGAACCGTGGCAACCTAAACACAAATGGCAACATATCTATACGCCCATTGTTTATTGTTTGGCTTCTTTACATTGGACTGCTGTAAAAGACTTTAAGTGGTTTTTTATGGAAGAACACATTGGTAACAATAAAAACATGAAGCACCCTACTTCCGAGCTTATTATGTTATTGGTAACAAAGTTTATATACTTTGGACTTCACATAGCTTTACCTCTATTATTTTTAACTGTTCCGTGGTGGGTTGTGCTACTTGGATATTTGATGTTGCATATTCCTTCAAGTCTTATGTTTGCATTGGTTTTTCAAGTAACCCATGTGTATGATGGTACAACCTATCCGATTCCCGATAATGAGGGGAATATTGAAAATAACTATGCATTGCATGTTTTAGAGACCACTGCTGATTTTTCTAGAAAAAATCCTGTTGCCAATTGGTTTTTTGGTGGCATCAATATTCATGTTATTCACCATATTATGCCTGGTATTTGCCATGTTCACTACCCTGCTTTAACCAAAATCTTGGAAGAGACTGTCGAGGAATTTGGTATAGAATATCAAGAAAATGATTCTTTTCTGGGGGCTTTTATAAAGCATATTGAAATGTTAAAAATATTGAGTAAGCCGAATGCAGAGGTACCTCGTGTAGGGAAAAGTGCAGAATTTGTATAAACCTTTACTTAACAAAAGTTAAGATAAAAATCAAAACCGTAGAATCTGAAAGATTCTACGGTTTTTTTTTATTTTTATTCCCCTCAAATTTTTAATTATGAATTATTTATAGTTTTTTGGGAAGTTAAAAAGAGGGAGAGACCTTGCAAAATAGACCTGATAGTAGTGGTTGGATGACTGCGTTGGCTGCCTTTTTCGGTTCAAATGGGAAATGAAAGGCATTTTCAAAATGCCTTCCAATACGGTACAATACGTGAAAAAATGAAAGGCATCTTAGAGATGCCATCCATTAACGGATAGCAGGACTTGACGTAACGATGAAAGATAGACTGTTCTCTCCAAAAAAAAATGAATGAATGAAAGGAATGTTTGTGGTTAAAGTAGTTGTATCAACCTTTGCTAGGGGTAGGAACACACACTATTTTTTATAAATCACTAACATGAATATAACAATTAACAATATAAAAAAACAGATATTAGAGTATAAACAGCAACAAGATTGGGTGAATTACCTGTCTCTGGGTAATGATTTGGCAAACGCTTATTCTACAAAAGCGCGTTTTCAAGAAGCAGCGAATTTGTTAAATGAATTAGAAAGCAAAATTCCTTTGATTGATGATCCTAAAAAAGACATTATCAAGGTAAATTGGCACTCTAACTGGGGATACTATTATAGTAACTTAGGCTTTTTTAAAAATGCACTTTCTTGGCACGAATTAGCTCAAAAACATGCCATTGCTCATATAACAGACCCTTATCTATTGGCTAAAACATCTATCAATTTAGGGAGATGTTGGACGGAATTTCAGGAATTTGACAAGGCTTCTCGGTATTTTGAGATTGCTCTGTCTCATATAGATGAAGTCGCTGATTTCCCTACTAAAATCTTTTTGGAAACCGCTACAAACATTAATTTAGCCTTCTTTTATAGTAAGAAAATGGGTAAGGAGAAACAATTAGATTTTGCGCAAAAATCTGTTGGCTTAATTGAGCAATACAAAGATGAAACAGATTCAGCTTGGAAAAGCTTGCACAGTATTTCAGCGTTTGCTTTCAATAACTTAGGGCATGCATTGGTTAAAAACGAAGAATATACAGAGGCTCTATTATATTATCGTCAAACGCTTCCACTTTGGGAAAATACGCCACAAGAATTGGCTAAATTGTACCTCAATATAGGAGATTGTTATGGTAAAATGAGCAACCCTGCCAAACAATATGCGTATTATCAAAAAGGCTTAGAAACTTGGATTTATACTTCCAGCACTGAAAATCCGAATATTACTCAAGCTTTTTATAAGTTGGCAGCGTATCACCTTCAACAACAAGAATACGAAATCGCTTTGGTTCTCATTCAAGAATCCATCAAAATTTTGATAGATGATTTTTCGGATGACAATGTCTATCACAATCCCACCATTCAAACACATTCTGCCTCTTTTCACCTTTTGACTATGTTGTCTTTTAAGGCAGAAATTCTTATCAATAAATTTGAGCATCAGCATAAATTAGTTGATTTAAAAGCGGGACTTTCTACGTATTTCACAACGATGGAGGTCATAGACCATCTACTCAAAGGACTTAGAATGGAGAGTTCTCGTTTTTCATTGGCGCACAAAACCAGAGATATTTTTGATAAGGCTCTATCTACCTTAGAAAAATATGGCGATAAATTGCCTAAAAGTCAGGTAGAAAATGCTGCTTATCAGTTTATGGAAAGAAGCCATGCTGCCAGCCTAAAATTGGCCATTAGTCATACTATTGCCAAAGTACAATCTGATATTTCGCCTACTTTAAAAGCCAAAGAACACAAGCTTTTTCACTCTTTTATTGAGTCAAGTATTCAGCTACAAAGGGCGAATACGGACAGTATGGCTCGACTCAAAGAAAAACACCTCTACAACATTAGGGCGTTGGAACGGCTTATCGAGAATATGGAACAAACTTCACCCAACTATTACAAACTAAAGTATGAGACGGGGAATTTATTGGATTTGCCTATCCTTCAAAAAAAATTGCCTAAAAACACCAGTATTCTAATGTATTTTATCGCTCAAAAAGACATTTTTGTATTGGTCATCAGTAAAGACCAAGTTCATCTAAATCGCAATCCTAAGCCAGAAAACTTTAAAACGATTATTAAAGATTTTTCGATGGCGATTTCGGAAATAGATTTTCAGGCTTTCAAACAAAATGTTTGTACGCTTTATGATTTATTAATTGAACCCATCGAGCAAAATTTGTCTAAAAAGGAGCGACTTATCATTGTTCCCGACGATCTTTTGCAAAATTTGCCCTTTGAAGCCTTGGTCAAAAAGCGACAAAATGATGACGCACTCAAGTATCATCAGCTTGCTTATTTGGTAAAGGATTTTGAGATTTCTTATCACTATTCTTCTACCCTTCTAATGCAATATACCCAACCTAAAAAGAAGGTAAATTGGGCTAAAAAACTATTGGGTGTAGTGCCGTTGTATGAAAATGGGATGAGTTACGAAGGCATTGACATCAAACCCTTGATTTATTCCAAGGCGGCGGCTGACCAAATCAATTCGCTATTTAGCAATGCTCAAATTTTGTGGCAAAACCGTGCGACAGAACAAAATGTCAATGAATATATTCAGCAAAATTATCAATATGTTTGGATTTCGGGACATGGCTATTTTGACAAAAACAATCCTGACCTTACAGGCTTTTTGCTCTATGGAGATGATGAAGAAACAACGGCTTTGTTCCCCACTCGCAAGGTCTACAACTTACAATTGAATTCGGAGTTGGTGGTTTTGGATAGCTGTCATAGTGGGCAAGGCAAATTGGTACAAGGCGAAGGTCTCATGGGCTTAAATCGTGCCTTTTTCCACAGTGGCGTTCCCAATATTATTTTTACGGATGGACTGGTCAGTGACCATGATTCCAGCGAAATGATTTCCTCTTTCTTTACTTTAATTAAGAAGGAAAAAACTTATTCAGGGGCACTCACAGACATCAAGCGAGAAAGATGTGTCCAAGCAAAACACACGCCCTTAGATTGGGCAAAACATATGATTATCAGCACTTTATAAACAAAAAATGACAAGCGAAAAAATTCACTTGTCATTTTTTTATTTCTATTTCTCTTTGACGAGTATGACTTGTTCCAAAAGAATAATCTCTAATAGGAGCGCACGGTAAAACCCTTCGTCGTGACGTCAAGTCCTGCTATCCATTCTTATGGCAAACCAAGTAGGATACATCACGAAAGAACCGAACCACAGCACTAAGAACCAAGAACTACAGCACTTGGTTTGCCATACCATTCCTATCAGGGCTATTTTAAATGGCCACTACAAAAAATAGATAAGGGGGACGATTTAAGGGACGAAAAAAACGTTAGAAAATAACGCTCAATCAATCCTTTGCGAAGTTTTTAATATTCACTCTATTTTGTCCAATTACCTAGTTCTATAATCACTCGCCACGCTCAAATCCCTTGCCACTTGTCACCCGTCACCTAAAAATTATTTATCAACAGTAAAACGTCCAAACTGAATCGCTTCACCATCCATGATTAATCTCCAATAATAAAGTCCTACTTGGTTTATCGAATCAATCACCAATTTGGTATCGTGAGAAGCAATATCAAAAACTCGTTTTACACCTGTTTTTTTGTCTGCTTCGTTTTCGACATAAAGTTTAGCAGGTTCTGACAAACTTTGAAGAAAATTAAGGGTAATTGGCATATTTAGTTCAAAAGAAGGCGCACTAATAACTTCTGTAACAGCAACATTTCCTTTTTTGGCATCACCAGCCTCTTGCAACTCAATTTTGCGATCTAAGTACAACAATCGTTGGTATCTTTCAGAAGATTCCACATCATCAGCAATATGATGTCCTTGTTTTAATTGTACCGCTCTTTTGTAAAGGCGACTTACAGAAATAGCAAAGAAATGTTTTCCATATCGAGTACGGTATCCCAATTCATTCAAACGATTCGCAATTTTTCCATAGCTAAAGCCTTGTTCTTTCAGTTCTACAATTTTCTCTGTAGCTTTTTGGTTATGTATATCAGCCAAAGCATTGTCTGTACGAGAAGCAATTGCCTTGAGCCTTACCTCATCCGTAAAATTATTAGGATTTCCCAATTGGAATCCCTGTGCTTTTCTTGCCTCTAAACCTCTCTTAATCTTTCTACCCTTAATATCACTGAGATACTGTAAGGTTGCAATAATGGTATCTAAGTTTTCAATATTAGCTGATTTAAAGTCAAAGAACTCAAAATCAACTCCTTTGTCTTTCAAATAAGTAAGACTTAGAATATCGCTACTAAAAGAACTAAAATTAGAGATAATTAATTTTTGCCCATTTTCATGAGTATAATCTACAGCTTGTTGAAGGAAAACAAAGGGCACTTCGCCATATATTCCTTGAAATTCTTTATCAATAGGATTTATCAAAGAATTCTTTAAACTTGCTGATTGATAGTCAATGTCTTTTTGGTAAGACTCTTCAGATTTTTCATCTGAGATAAGTAATACAGTTAACTTCATTTTTGATTATGTTATGTGTGTTTTCTTAAATATAAATATAAAATAAATTTATTAAATTTTTGTATATGTTAGTCATTTTTTGTGTTTAAGCAAAAAAAAACCTTGTTTTATAGTTTTAATTATTAATATGTTTATCACATATAAAAAACCCATTATTAATATCAATAAAATATTAATTTAAAAAAATAAGATTATATAATCGTCTATTTTTTAAATAGAAACTGAAATTATTGTGGTGTGTAAAGAGTAGTTTAAAGTCCCAAAAAGTCTCATAATTAACTAATGCTCTATATTCAGCTAAACATCTTCATAAAACGGTGTATCAGAACACTAACAATATAGTAGAGTTTTTCTAATTTTGTAAAAAATAAAAAAACATGGCTATCTATTTTGACAACGCTGCTACAACTCCAATGGATGAAGCAGTAAAAATATCAATTTTGCCCTTTTTAAATGGACAATTTGGTAATCCTTCTGCTATACATTCTATAGGGCGACCTGTACGAGCAGCAGTAGAAAAATCCCGTAAAACTATAGCAGGGCATCTTAATGCTTCTCCTGCTGAAATCTTCTTTACTTCTGGGGGAACAGAAGCAAATAACACAATTTTACTAGGGTGCGTACGTGATTTAGAAATAAAACATATCATCACGTCACCTATTGAGCATCATTGTGTCCTACATTTTTCTGAATATTTGCAAAAAAACTACGGTATTCAACGCCATTTATTGTCTGTCAATGATAAAGGACACATTGATCAAGAGGAATTAAAGACGCTATTGGCTTCTATCAAAGAAAAAACACTTGTTTCTCTAATGCACTCTAATAATGAGATTGGCACTATGATTGACATAGATAAAATAGCTCATATTTGTAAAGAATATAATGCCCTGTTTCATTCTGACACTGTACAGACGTTAGGTTACTATAATTTTGATCTTCAAAAGACTCCAATTGACTTTATGGTTTGTTCTGCACATAAATTACACGGTCCCAAAGGCATCGGTTGTTTGTATATTCGGGGAGGTCATAAAATTAGTCCTTTGCTTTATGGAGGGGCGCAAGAACGGAATATGCGGGCAGGAACAGAGAATGTGATTGGGATTGTTGGTTTGGGCAAGGCTGTAGAAATTGCTTATGCCAGTTTGGAAGAAAAACAGGTTTACATTCAAGGACTCAAAGACTATTTAATACAGCAATTAACTACTAATTTTGAAGATATTCAATTTAATGGTGATTATGATGGTCAATCCCATTATAAGGTCTTAAATGTCTCGTTTCCTCCAAGTAAATACAATGATATGCTCTTATTCAATTTGGATGTTGCAGGGATTTGTGCTTCTGGTGGTAGTGCTTGTAGTTCTGGAATTGATAAAGGCTCTCATGTCATTCAAAAACTTCAAAAGGAGGCTGGACGAACGCCTATTCGATTTTCCTTCTCAAAATACAATACGAAGGAGGAAATTGATATTTTAATGGATAAATTAAAGGAAATTTTGCAGCGATCATAAGGTTATAAATTCTAATATCAAAATCTTAAATTTTAAAACTAAGATTTGATTCTAACTCAATATTTGATACAAACCGTTTAAAATAGCCCTGATAGAAATGGTATGGCAAACCAAGTGCTGTAGTCCTTGGTGCTTAGTGCTGTGGTTCGGTTCTTTCGTGATTTATCATACTTGGTTTGCCATAAGAATGGATAGCAGGCCTTTCCGTTACGACGGAGGGCTTTACTGTGCGCTCCTATTAAAAATAAAAAAGGAACAAAGATTATTTTTTCTTCCCTTTTGTTTTACTTAATATTTTATATTGGTAAATACTCCTTGAGTAATACTAATTGGTGTGCTTATACTATCTGCTGCTGCATCAAAAGAAAATGTACCTGAAACAATTTGATTGCCTACATCAAACTGAGAAAAAGTAATTGTTCCGTTGTTTTCTCCGAAATCTGCAAAGTGTACGACGCCATCGGCAGTATAAGTAGCGGTATTGTCTCCACCTAATTGGTAAGAACCAACTCCAAAAGCACCTCCATATTCTAAAGCGATGGTTTGTGTTCCTAAAGCTCCAACAATGGTTAATACATCATTGATACTGACACTTGACACAATATTATTTGCCTCCCAAGCAGTTCCTCCTATGGAAGCAGACATTATAGTATCATTTTGATTTTGGTTATTAGTGTTCGTTGTATCCACAGTAATTGGATTGTCATTACATATGGGGCAAGGGCCTCCACAGTCAATACCTGTTTCAAATTGGTTTTGTTCTCCATCTGTACATGAGCTATCTTTACAAGCATTGAGGAGTAAAAAAGACCCCAATAACAGAAAAAAACAAACTGTTTTTATAGAGTAAGAAAGATTCATTTGTAAAAGTATTTAAATAATAAATGTCTAACTAACAAACTTACGATTAAAGAAATGAGGGTCAAAACATTATACAGAAAATATTCCATTTTTGGTACAATATGACTTTTTTTTTAGCGGAATTATGATAAAAAGCAATAAACCAAACAAATAAAACAAATTGTCGTTTAAGAATTTATTATTTTCGCACTCTTTTTTTAAAAAAACCAACAAATCATGGAACCAACCATTGTAGAAAAACAGCAATTATTGTCTGACAGAATTCAAAACATGGCAGAATCTGCTACCCTTCAAATGGCTGCTTTGGGCAGAGAATTAAAAGCAACAGGAGCTGATATTATTAGCCTTAGTTTAGGAGAGCCTGACTTTGATACGCCTGAGCATATCAAAGAAGCGGCAAAAAAAGCCATTGATGAGAACTATTCTCACTATACGCCTGTTCCTGGCTATATGGATTTGAGAGAAGCGATTTCTCACAAATTCAGAAGGGATAATAACCTTGATTATTCGCCTGCTCAAATTGTCACATCTACAGGTGCAAAACAAACACTCGTTAATTTGATGATGTGTTTGATTAATGAAGGGGATGAAGCGATTTTACCTGCGCCTTATTGGGTAAGTTATGAAGCCCAAATTTTATTGGCTGGTGGTAAAGTTATCGGATTGCCTACAAGTATTGAGACGGACTTTAAAGCAACTCCAGCACAATTAGAAGCTGCCATTACAGACAAAACCCGTGTCTTTTTGTTTTCTTCTCCTTGTAATCCTTCTGGTTCTGTTTATACACAAGAAGAATTAGAAGCACTCGCTGTTGTTTTAGCCAAACACGAAAAAATCACCATCATTGCCGATGAAATATATGAGCATATCAACTTTACAGGCAAACATGCAAGTATCGGTACGATTGAGTCCTTAAAAGATAGAGTTGTAACGGTCAATGGATTGTCTAAAGGATTTGCGATGACTGGATGGAGACTGGGCTATATGGGTGCGCCTTTATGGATTGCAAAGGCTTGTAGTAAAATGCAAGGACAATTTACTTCTGCAACTTGTTCGATTACGCAAAGAGCCGCTATTGCTGCATTAGGCGACAATTTAGCACCTACTTTGGCGATGAAAGCCTCTTTCTTGAAACGTCGTGCCTTAATTTTGGAAAAATTGCGAGAAATTGAAGGACTGGAAATCAATGAGCCACAAGGGGCGTTTTATGTATTTCCAAGTGCCAAAAGCTTTGTAGGCAAAAAAACGCCAGAAGGCAAAACAATTGCGTCGGTAGAGGAGTTGTGTATGTATGTCTTGAATAAGGTTTACGTCTCTGTTGTACCAGGTGTCGCTTTTGGAAACCCTAATTGTTTCCGTATTTCTTATGCTGCTTCAGAAGAGAAATTAATAGAAGCCTGTAAAAGATTAAAAGAGTGTTTGGGGAGTTTGAGTTAAACTATTCCATTCCTAAAGTATTCTTAGAGCTTGTTGGAACTTGTCCCAACAAGCTCTTAATTAAGCCGTTACTTGAATAAAAAACAAAAAAAGATTAAGATTTTTATATTTTTTGTTTAAAGTTTTATACTTTTAAATCAAAGGCTTAGTTGAGAATACTTATATTTGTAAAAAGCCCAACGATGGAAGAAATTTTATAACCACATAATTATATTGATTTGCCAAGCTAACTATGACTAAACAACTTCATACATTTTACCCTATAAATAAAGGGATTTAATGTGACTCTACCTTATCAAATTTAGCCACGCATTATTTATATAACACTGAAACACACAGACTTACGAAATTAGAGGAAATTCTGATAACGGGTGCTGTGTGCCTTTTTTTCTACAAAATTTGCTACTTAAGTAGGGGGCTATTTTAGTGGGATGAAAGGGACATAGTAATTATCTTATTACTAATCCTTTACGAAATTTTTAAGGTACATTTTATTTTGTCCACCCGCTTACCTATCTTTGTCCACCCACTTACCTATCTTTGTTCATCTCATAGAAACCTCTTTACGTATATAAAAGTAATAAGTGACTATATTATCAAGAATTTGATTTACAAAAAATTAGTTCTACTTTTGTTCTAATGTTTTGCCAAGACTATTGTTCAAATGTTCTTGAAGGTTCTTCCCTTCAAAAATAATCACTTACTCAGTAATGATAAAAAAATAAATTTCTAATTTTGGCATTGATATTTTCTGATATACTTCGTTGAAAAGCCTTGCCGTAGCCCTGCTATGTCTACATTTTTCGCCTTGCCTATCAAAAAATCTCTTTACCAAAAACATCAAACTTATTTCTTAATCATTATGAATATCTCCCATGTTCTATAATAAACTACTCTATGTCAAGGGTTTCTGAAATAACTAATATTTTTGATGCATTCAAAAATGTGAATGTTCTAATCATAGGAGATGCTATGATAGATCGCTACGTCTATGGCTCTATCAGTCGCATGTCGCCTGAGGCACCTGTGCCAGTATTTGATATTATTAGTAGTGAAGACTGCTTGGGTGGTGCTGCTAATGTCGCTCTAAATGTTAAAAAATTGGGGGGAACGCCTATCATTGTGTCCATTGTAGGAAATGATGAAGATGGACAGAAAATGCTCAAGCTCTTACACCAACACGATATTTATTCTACAGGTATCACTTTGGCTGAAGGGCGCAAGACAACGGTAAAAACCCGAATGATTAGTGATGGAAAGCATGTTTATAGACTTGACCATGAGATGCGTCATGGCATAGATGAACGTTTTGAAATCGCTTTGATTGACTCTACCGTTGACCTGATTGATACCAACAAACCCAATGTTATTTTACTACAAGATTACAACAAAGGGGTTTTGACCAACCGTATTATCAAAAATCTCATCCATATTGGACACGAATTAAAAATTCCTATTGTTGTTGATCCTAAAATTGAGAACTTTTTCGATTATCAAGGTTGTACACTCTTTAAACCCAATCTTCGAGAAGCCAGTGACAGCCTTGGACGTGATCTATCAAATGCTTCTGAAGCTGAAATTCGACAGGCTGCAACTGAAATTCGACAGCGTTTGAATTGTGCTTACACCATCTTGACACTTTCAGAAAAAGGTATGTTGATTGATGAGGAAGGAGACAGCATGTTTATGCCTGCTTATCAGCGCAATGTAGCCGATGTTTCTGGGGCAGGAGATACCGTTATTAGCGTCTTAGCAATGGGTTTGGCTCTTGGTTTAGATATGTTTGCAACGACAGAATTAGCCAATATTGCAGGGGGCTTGGTTTGCGAAAAAGTCGGTGTTCGTCCTTTAGAAGCCGAAGAATTAATCGCCGAAGCAGAACGCATTATGAGTATGGATGAAGAGGAAGAAACTCAACAACAGCCTCCTCCTCCAACCAGACAAGAGGTAACACCTCCACCGCCTATTCCTAAAACGCAAAGTCAAATCCCACAAGAAAGAATACAACAACAATCAATTCCACAAGAACCTTACCTTAAAACGCCTACAAAACAGGAAAAAACAATGCTCCCTCCATTGGACGATACGCCTAAAAATCCTGATAGAGAAAAAACCTCATTGCCACCGCTTACGAAGGATTAGTTTTTTTTGGTGCTGTGGTTTTTTAGTGCCGTTGTTCGGTTCTAACGATTGTATATTTTTGTAGTCAAAAGAAACGATTAGTCTGTATTTTTTAAATTTTAATTTGGAGCGAACTGTTCGGAGCTTCGTCGCAAAGCAGGGTCCCGCTATCCGCTACTATAGCCTTCAACCTATCTATTAAGCAATAACGAAACTATACGGACAAGGCATGCCTTGTGCCAACGCTCTCTAAACAAAATAACGTAATTCAAAGAAAGCTATAACGCTCCTATCGGGGCTATTTTAAATGGTCTGAACTAAAAAAGGGGACATTTAGTGGGACGAAAGGGACGCAATAATTACGTTATTATCAATTCTTTACGATTTTTTTAATGTGCGTTTTATTTTAATCTCCCACTTATATCGAAAAAATCAAGAATCAACCACAGCACTAAGAACCAAGAACCACAGCACTAAGAACCAAGAACCACAGCACCACAGCACCTACCGCCCCTTCACTCGTTCAATAAAGTCGTCCCAAACTTTACCAACATCAAAATCCATAGTTCTATCTTGTACGACCTCTAAGGTATTGTTGGCAGACTGTAAGACATTGAAAAAGAACGGATAAACTGATTTATCTCCATCATTCCATCCCGAAATCAAGCCAAAACGTAAGTCCACAAAAACCAAATTGCCATTTTCCTTTTTTTCAACCGTATAATATTCCTTAGAAAACCATTTTAGCTCTTTGATGGCTCTTGTTTCCTCTAATTCTCCTATTAAGTTTTCGTTGCGAGGAATAAATTTGAATTCTATGGCGTTTTTAGTGTCCAATAGCGAGTACAAACCTGCATAATATCCATCTTCTGCCTCTGCCAAACCGTACCACATAATGTTGTTTAATGGCGTAGGGGATGTTATCAAACGATCTGTGGTATAGGTTATATTTTGGGCTTGTAGGGCTTCTTCAAACTTATCATTAACGTGAAATTTGTTAACCACTGTAAACAACAGATAAGCACTACTCAACCCAAGTCCCAAATAATTGATAAATCGCCTTTTTTGGCTTTTTCGATGGAAACGAGAAGCGATGATGAGACACAATAGAAAGGGTACAGTGTACAAGGGATCCGCCACAAAAATACTGCTAATGGCAACTCGTTCTCGGCTAAAGGGCAGCCAAAGTTGTGTTCCATAAGTCGTAAAAGCGTCCAATATCGGATGGGTCAAGATACTGCCCATAAACAACAGTACCCAATCCTTATAATCGGCGGTTGATTTGTCCCGATACCACCGCCATACGCCATAGGCTAAAAACGGAATAAAAAGCATTTCAAAGAAAAAGGCATGGCTCGCTCCTCGATGAAAGGAAAGTTTATCAATAGAATCAAGAAACGGAAAAAACAGAACGTCTAAATCTGGTAAAGTTCCCCCTATTCCGCCCCAAATCATGGCTTTGTTGCCCATTTTTTTGCCTAAAACAGCTTCTCCAATTGCTGCGCCTAATGTAATTTGTGTTATAGAATCCAAATGTTATTGTTTTTTAAATTTAGAGCTTATTGGGACTTTGAATTTAAAAGTAAAAATAATGTATTTTTTGACTGAATGAAGCGTTTTTTGAAGTTCGTAGCAGGGCTACGGTGCTGAAAAAAAGGTAAAATTCAGGTGAAAAAGACACATTTTTGATTTAAATCTGAAAGTTCCAACAAGCTCTTATAGTTGAGACCATGAAAAATAGCCCTGATAGTAGTGGTATGGCAAAGTAGTTTAAGTCGTTTCTGTGGTTTAAGTAGTTTAAGTGGTTGCGGTTCATACTTGTTTGTCTCTGGTTGCTCCTTTTGCCATAGGAACGGATAGCAGGACCGAACGTAACGACGAAGCGATTAACCTTTCGCTCCTTATTTTGTTTAGTTAAACAGCAAAGTCTTAAATTAGTTAATCAGTCTCTACAAAAAACGCTAAGACACAGATGGCTTCCTAAAGATAATTCCTAAATTGTCTCTCGGTCATTGAGCGAAGTCAAAATGAAATAACATAAACAACAAAAAACCCTTATCTTTGTCCTCCGAATGAAAGAATCTGTAAAAATAATATTAGCTGACTCTCAGTACATCACCAGCATGGGGCTTCGGTATCTGCTTTCTCAGACCGAAAACCTCAAAGTTGTGGATGTTGTAAGCAATCACACGGACTTATTGGATAGTATCCAGACCAATAAGGCTAATCTTGTAATTTTGGATTACAACCAACCAGATTCTTTTCAACTAAAAGACATTCCCGATATTGTAAAAAGGCATCCTGAGACCCATATACTTATCATCTCTTCTGATGATTTAAAACAAAATATACGCCAAACTATTCAATATGGTATAAAAGGTTTTCTGACCAAGAAATGCCGAGAAGATGAATTGCATACCGCTATTCAAACAATTTTAAGTGGTGGAAAGTTTTTTTGTGATCGAGTGCTTGATATAATCACAGAAGATGTAAGCAAACAAGATGAGCTTAGTCGTGACTTTGAGTCGTTGACAGAGCGAGAAAAAGAGATTGTTTTGTTGGTTGCGGACAGTCTGAGTACCAAACAAATAGCCGAAAAGCTTTTTTTAAGCCCACATACGGTCTCCACTCACCGAAAAAATGCCTTAAAAAAACTAAAAATCAATTCTGTTCCAGAATTAATTAAATTTGTGATTCACGAAGAGTTAAAGAAATTATGAAAACAACTTAATGTATTGACTCAACGTTTTAGACAAATACAAAAACCACTACAACCAAATCCATGTTTGAAGTTCTTGCCATTTTACTGCGTTGGAAAAAACCCATCTTACTCGTTA
>ENA-ORXM01001663-ORXM01001663.1-marine-metagenome-genome-assembly--contig:-NODE-1663-length-29876-cov-14.306889_pt1 | contig 29876 bp, 33 predicted proteins | sample MGYA00237867_ERZ511480 | MGnify/ENA primary metagenome ERZ511480 (study PRJEB26309, sample SAMN06266103) | marine metagenome | isolation source: Algal blade | place: United Kingdom:Sidmouth, United... | reverse complement strand
ATAGAACTAAAATGGATTTGAATATTAAGGAGTTGACCACGATTACCGAAATGGCTTTAACCGTTGGTTTGGTAATGTTTACCATCGGGAACTTTTTAGGTGGTATGTGGGCTAATGAAAGTTGGGGACGCTATTGGGGATGGGACCCGAAAGAAACTTGGGCGCTTATTAGTATTATGATTTATGCGTTTGTGATACATATGCGATTGGTTCCTGGCCTCCGTGGACGTTGGTTTTTTAATTTGATGGCTATTGTGGCATTTGCTAGTATTTTAATGACATATTTTGGTGTGAATTTCTATTTGGCTGGCTTACATAGTTATGCTAGTGGCGACCAGATTGTGAGTGTGAAGTTTATAGCTATAGCTTGTGGTTTTGTTGGTGTTTTAGGATTTTTTGCATATCGTGGGTATGCGCGGTATTATAAAAAGTAAATGGCTTTTTTTTAAAACTTTTTGAACTTATCTTTTTTTTTGAATATGTTAATTTTTACAGACTGATAATCGCGGATTCGCCCCGCGTTAGGGATTGAACGGCCTGTTTAAGCTCCCCGACCTTAGGAGGGAGCGCGTAGTGAAAGCCCGACCTACATCCTGAACTAAATTCAGGATGTAGGTAACGCCCAAATTATTTTTCCAATAAATTTAATATATAATCGTAGCTGATCCCAAAGACAATGGCCAACCCAAAACTGAGGAGTGTGCCAATGAGGATATATTCAGTGAGTTTGCGGTCTTTGGCTTTTGATAAATCGCCGAAACGGAACACGGATTTTGCGGCGATTAGAAACCCAACGCCTTCCCAATGGTTTGTGATGATAAACATGAAAACGAAAAGCCGCTCGAGAATACCGATATATGCTCCGGCATCGGCTAAGGAAGATTCTTTATTATATTCGGTTAAATCCCATTTTGAGATGATGGTTTTCATAATAATGGCAGATACTTTTGTGATGCATAACAAACTGGTTATGAATAATAGGGTTTTTGGTGCGAAAAGCAAGTCTGTATTAAAGGTAAAGGGTTCGTATATTTTGACTACAAATGCAATGATGATGAGGTGTGCTAATTGATCTAGACCAAACAATAAACGGCTGTTCACTTTTGGTTTTAGGTGTAGTTTTATAACATCTATACTATAATGTGATAGGGTTATTATAATTAAGGCTAACCAATATTTGAAACTAAATTGCAGTACGATGATCAAGGCGCAAAGATGCACTAGAATATGCCAGTATAGAAACTGTGATTTATGTTTGTGCACTTCTTTATGAAGTACCCATTTTTTTGGTTGAAACACAAAATCGCCGATAACATGGGCAAGTATAAGCTTTATGGCTAGGGTTAGCATAGGGTTTGTATTTGATTTTTGTAATAGTGTAGGAGTTTTGAAATCTCATCGAAACCTGCCCTTTTAAGACCTTGGCTGATATTACCTTGTGTTTTTTTCAAAATTTCCGCTATTTGATTTTGGTTCAAATCAGGATGCTCTAAAGTCGTTTTTACTAGGGTTGCTGAGGTACTAGACCAATTGTTTATGGTTAATTGAGCGAGTTCCAGCATGATGTTTATAGAAGTATTAAACGATGGGAACGGCGATTTTATGGCTAATGTTGTTTTTTTTAGATTCTCGAAACATTCGCCTGAGTTTACAAAGGCACTTCCGTTGGCTTCTGTTATGTTTTTAGATGGGTATGTTTTCTCGCCTATACCAATGGCAAGTCTTACATCTATATTTTCAAATTGTTTTATGGTTGCTTTAATTAGAATGCAGGCTTGTAGGGCTTCTTTGGGTTGAACTTCTAGCTGGAAACTGTCGCCTCTGTAAATATCCCACGTTTGTGGCGAGTTACCAAAACTATTTAAAATAGATTTAAGCGCTTCCAACCAGTTTTCTGGAGTGCTTTTTTGAGAATTTATAATATCACCTGTAATGATACTTGTCATAATTTAATGAAAATCTATATGTCAAAAATATAAATATTTATTTAGATTACCAATATTATTAGCTTTAAAACTAATAATATTAAATATTAGCTAATTAGATAATATTTAAATTTATAATCAAATTAGTTAATAATTTTAAATATCATCTTTTAAGGTAATACTGAATATGTATAAGGTTGTATTTTTATGCTAAAAGGGTTAACATAGGCAGTTACAAACTAATATCTTTGCTTTTTTGAAATCATTAAAATAGAAATTATGAAATTATTCAATGAATTTAAAGAATTTGCTGTAAAAGGTAATATGATTGATATGGCCATTGGTATTATAATAGGGGCATCATTCAATAAAGTGATTGATGTATTGGTTAAAAAAGTGCTCATGCCGCCATTGTCTTTATTGACGGATGGTGTTAATCTTCAAAATAAAAAAATCATATTGAAGTCTGCCGTTAGTGATACTTCTGGAACTCTCTTGACTGATGAGGTGGCTATAGGTTACGGTGCGTTGGCAGAAACGTTAATAGATTTTGTGATTATAGGGTTTACCGTTTTTATTGTGGTAAAGTTTATGAATAGGTTGAGAAATAAAGCGCAAGATTCCAAAGATAAAACCGTGGCAACACCAAAAGATATTGAATTACTGTCGAAGCTTACGGATTTAATGGAAGAGCAAAATACGCTGTTAAAATCGAAATAAAATTTTAAAATTTATAAAAGCCTTTTTTGGAGGTTAGGTAGAAATTATGGCAAAAACAGGTAGAGAAAAGAATACGAAGAATAAAGCGAAGCATTCCAAGTTAATGGCGCAGAAGAAAAATAAAAAGAAATCTGAGGTTTTATTAAGAAAAGAAAAACTGAAACTTATCATTAAAAGAATGCAGTGAAATTCGGATGTATAAAATTATATTTGAGGCTTTAAACTTCATTAAAAACTAATTAATACAAAAATTATGAACAAACTTATCATAGCTTTATCACTTTTTTTTACAATCTAAATAAACGCTCAAGAAGCATTAGATTCTCTAACTTTTGATGCTAAAAGTTATCAGAAAACTTTAGATAGCATTAATAATTCTTTTACATACCAACGTGGCGAAGTTATACTAAATGGTGGTTTAGTTATACTTCATGTACCAAAAGGGTTTAAGTTTTTAGATGGTGAACAAAGTAAACGTGTGCTAACCGATTTATGGGGAAACCCACCTAGTGAACCTATTGGATTGTTATTTCCTGAGGCTATGAAACCAATGCACGATGCTTTTACTTATGCTGTTGAGATTGAATATGCTGAAGAAGGTTATATTGACGATGAGGAGGCTGAAGATTTAGTTTATAATGTCTGATATTTTTTCAAAACTAATAGCGTTAAAATCACTGATTACCATGTCTGCTTTTGAATAATCTTGGTTTTTGGAGTGGAAACTATCAAAACCAACACAGAAAATACCAGCAGCTTTTGCGGCCTTAACACCGTTAGTGGAATCTTCAATAACAATACATTCTTCTTTTGTAAACCCTGTGGCTTTAGCAGCATTAATAAAAATTTCTGGATGCGGTTTAGATTGTTTTAAATCGCCACCACTAAGTTTATCTTTAAAATACCGATTTAAATCAAAACGGTCAAAAATTTGATCAATACTCGTCATTGCCGCAGACGATGCTAGAACTAGAGTAAGGCCGTTGTTATGGTAGTCTTTAATTAATTTCATTACGCCATCAATAAGGCCTAAATCAGAATTAGTATAAAAAAAGTGTTTATAATGCTTGCGTTTTATAGCCACTAAAGTTTCTGGAGATTCCTTTAAATTAAAATGATCACACAAACGTTTACAAATATTGATTGTAGATTGTCCGGTAAATGATTCGTAAAATTCTTTAGAGACTTCAATACCAACGTCATTAAACATATCATGATAGGCTTTATTATGCATAGGCTCACTATCAATTATAACACCATCCATATCAAAAATAACTGCTTTTAACATCTTAATTTTTTTACGAAGATATTTCATATAAAAATAATAGCCTAAAAGATGGCAGTTAAAACAACTAGTATAAATAGTTTAAAGAAAAAAAATTAACAATAACATGTATTTTGTCGAAAAAAAATGTGTTATGTCGATAAAATTGTTAAATTGCAAACATGAATTTACTTTAAATAATATTTGTTTTACTGTTAGATGAACGATGAAAAAAAAATAAAGATTCTATTTATTGATGATGATAGAGCCACTAATTTCTTAAACAAATATATAGCTAAGAGTAGTGAGAAAATTGATTCGATTAATTTATCCCATAGTGGTTTTGAAGCTTTAGATTTTCTTAAAAGTGGTCTGCTTGATGCTAGTAAAATACCAAATTTAATTTTTTTGGATATCAATATGCCTGCAATGAATGGTTGGGATTTTCTAAAAGAATTTTGTGGGCTCGATAAAAGATTGGTAGATGAAATTAAAATAGTTATTCTGTCCTCCTCTGATGACCCTGTAGACTTGAATAAGTTTGAAGAGAATAAGATGCTTCTAGACTTTTTAAAAAAACCCTTAAACAAACAGGCTTTAAATTCTGTTTTATTAAAAGTTTAATGATTGCTGAATTTTTAAAGATGTGTAAAATATTATTAGTTGATGATGATGGAGCAACAAATTTTTATAATCAATATATTTTAAAGAAAAATTTAATTGATTGTGAAATTATAATATTAAATGATGGTTTTAAAGCTTTGGAATACATTAAAAATGAAACTTTACCAGATTTTATTTTTTTAGATATTAACATGCCTGTAATGAATGGTATACAATTTTTAGAAGAAGCTAAAAAGTGGCTTAAGGCAAAATTAAGCCATGTAAGAATATTCGTTATGATGAGCGTAATTTTACCTGAAGACAAATTACAAAGCATACAAGATGCTCAAAATGTAGAAATAATAAAAAGTAAAACATTAACAAATGAAAATATTCATAAAATATTTTTTAATAAAAATTAAAAAAACTAAGTCTATTTTTAAAAAGATTATGAGTCAATTTTAGATATAATGAAATTAAAAGTGAAAATTTTTTTAAGTTTAATTAATTTTTTATTGCTAGATAAAAAATGGTCTTATTTTTTGAAGATACTAAACCTAAAAAGTCTACTTGTATTTATTTTTTTCTTCTCTTGCTTATCATATGGTCAAACAGCAAATCAAACCAAAAACATACCTATAGAGCAGCAGCGCTCAATCATGATACTTAACTTAACAAAACAAGTTAAGTGGCCCAAAATAGATAAAATAACAACGCTTAACATAGGTGTTTTAGGAACCGATGCTATTAAAAAAAATCTTTCAGCAGTTGCTAAAGACAAACGTATTTATGAAAAACTAATAAATGTAAAAAAAATCAATAGTCTAGAGGGGGTTAAAAATTGTAATGTCGTTTATGTGAGTACCGCTTACGAGTATTTGTTAAGTGCAATTTTACAGAGTACAAAAGGCAATCAAATTTTAATAATTACAGAGGGATATCCTACAAACTCATCCATGATTAATATGGTGCAAACAGGAGACAGTTATAGTTATGATATTAATAGAATGTATATAAGGCAAGCCAATCTTAAAATACTCCCCACTTTAGCTAGTTATGCAATTAGCTCGAAAGAACTTAAGGAAAAATTGTATAAAAAAGCCGAACAAAAATTATATGTTGTAAGTAGAGAAAATGATGAGCAAAAAAAGATTATTAAATACCAAATAGAAGATATTAATAAAAAGGAAGAAGCCCTTATCGCAAAAGATAATTCAATAAAGAATTTATTTGTGGAAAGTGAATTGAAAAATATAAAAATTCAAGAAAAAACAAATCTTGAATTAATAAACAGTCAAAAAATAAAAGAACAAATTAGCCAATTAAATTTACAAAAAGTAAAAATAGATTCCATAAATAGTCAAATTCAAAATCAACAAAAAATATTAGAAGAGCAAAGCGATAGTATAAAAGAAAAAACAACCATTTTAGCACAAAAAAACATCATTATTGAAACTCAAAGAAAGCATAATATTATATTATCTATACTTTCAACAATTTTGCTTATTTTAAGTTTATGTTTATTGGTAGCTTATTTAAAAAATAAAAAATTAAATATTCGTTTAAAAGCGCAACATATTGAAATAAACAAACAGTCAAAATTGCTAACTTCAAAAAATAGGGAATTAGAGCAATTTGCTTATATTACTAGTCACGACTTACAAGAACCACTTAATACCATTTCTAGTTTTATAGATATTATTAAAAGCGAATATGAAAATGTTGTAGATGATGAAGGTAAACAAATGCTCGGTTTTGTTAAAGAGGGGAGTGTGAGGATGAAAAAATTAATTGATGCCCTGCTTCAATATTCAAGATTAGGTAGAGCAAAAGACTATAATATTGTTAATTGTATGCCTTTATTAGATGTTTTGAAAGCGGATTTACAGAATACTATCAAAACTACAGAAGCCGAAATAAATTATAGTAATTTACCAATAATAGAAGGCAATGAATTAGAGTTACGATTACTTTTTCAAAACTTAATATCTAACAGTATAAAATTCAGGAAACCAGATGTTAAGCCAAAAATCGATATCAGCTGTAAAGAGGTTTTTGATATTGATGAAAGTAGTAAATCAGGGCAAAGGTTTTGGGAATTCTCTGTTACCGATAATGGTATTGGAATAGCCAAAGAATATCAAGATAAAGTGTTTGCTATATTCCAACGTTTACATTCAAGATTAGAATATGAAGGCTCTGGTATAGGTTTGGCGCATTGTAAAAAAATTGTAGAATCACATTCGGGTAAAATATGGTTTACTTCTGGAAATGGCACGGGAACAACATTCTCCTTTTCAATTCCTGTTAAAGTGTAAGTGTTTTAGTTAACCACGGCTAATAGCTTTTAAATTATACTTTAACCAATACGAATTACGTTAAAATTTAAAATTGCTTATTCAAAAAAAATATTGATATTTGCTATTGTCTTTAAATTTACTTCTAGTAAACATCAATACTATCTCATTAAAAACATAGCATAAATTATTAAAACAAACTTAAATTTTCACCCGAAAAACAAGCATAAAACAGGTTATGATTTTGATGTTTTATGCGAAGTGTATAAAGATTTATTGCCTTCCGTTTTCATAAATAAATACAATACAAAAACGATTAATTTTGCTAATCCTAAATCAGTAAAAGCGTTAAATACGGCATTGCTATTTGATGATTATAATATAAGCTTTTGGGAATTTCCAGATACTAATTTATGTCCGCCAATTCCTGGACGTGTTGATTACATTCATCATGTCGCAGATTTATTACAGGCATCTAAAAAATCAAATAATATAACTGTTTTAGATATAGGAACAGGAGCAAGCTGTATTTATCCTATTTTAGGATACGCCGAATATAATTGGAATTTTATTGGTACTGATATTGATAAAACCTCATTACGATATGCCCAAAAAAATATCGATAAAAATAATTTGAGTCATTCCATTTCGTTGCGATTTCAAGAGGATAAGTCCCAAATTTTAAAAGGTGTTTTAGAAGATTCAGATCAATTTTCTGCGGTTATATGTAATCCCCCTTTTTATAAATCTGAAGCAGACGCTATTCAGGCAACCACAAGAAAAGTAAAAGGATTAAATAGAGGCGGGGATAGTCTTGTTAGAAACTTTGCTGGCACTCAAAACGAGTTGTGGTATAAAGGCGGTGAAAAAGCGTTTATTCATAATTATCTTTATGAAAGTACTCTATTTAAAACACAGTGTAATTGGTTTACAACGTTGGTTTCTAAAAATGATTTGGTAAAGGGGGTATACGCTTCTTTAAATAAATTGGGAGTTACCGATATTAAAACAATTAATATGGGACATGGGAACAAAATCTCAAGAATAATAGCTTGGACATTTTAATGAAAAAATAGCGAAAATTATATTTTATGTAGTTTTTAATACTAAAATCATATTGACTTTGTTTATGGATTAAAAAAAAGCGCTATTGTTCACTAGTATTTTAGCTATTACCTTATGTGTGTCCAAGCTATGATTTTAAAAATAGTTTTAGATGAAGCCATTCTATCTTATTTTCGGTTAAACATATAAAAGTCTAAATAAGTTCACTATTTTCAATTGAATATCACTTCAAATATTAAGATTTATTTTTTCTTTCTTAAGTCCGCTTTGTAAAATAGCCCCAATTGCAATCTATGAAGACTTAATCCCTTTATTGCTCTATTGAGATAACCAACTTGAATATTTACTGCTTTGGAAGTGTTAATACCTAAAGCAGTATAAAAACGATTTTCTGAAAAAGCATCAACCTTTTTAGATTTAATAGTCGTAATACATTCATTGTGAATACGTATAAATAAGGTGTGATTAAGTTTTATTTTAGTGCCAAGTCTGTAACGAAGTCTTTGGTGAAACGTTTTTGAACCCAGTTTATTCAGAAAACGTTGTTCCATTCTAAACCTGTGGTCTATTGGAAGTTTATATGGTTCGTGTTTATAGATAATCTGTTCAGATATACGGTTTTCAAAAGTATGTGCGCCATTTGTTTCAAAACCACTATCAATATCTGCATATCCGTAAGCCAAAGTAGTCTTTATTTTAGGAGAAACTTTATAGTTTATTGAGAGATTGTATAAAACAAAGTTGAAATTATTTGCTAATTCATAATCCCAAGCTTGAACTAAAGCACTAAAGCTAAGGTCATCAGAAATTTTATGGTTTCCTAAAAAAGTAAACCATGAGCCTAATTTTTTTTCAACGGGTAACTGAGCCAAAGTAGTGTTTAGACTAAATAGAAGCAATAAAAGAGTAGTATTATATTTCATATATAATGAATTTTAACCGAATAGATACGTTTTAAAAGACAAGGGTACTGCTGCGCATTAAAAAAATATATTGAAGAATTCCAGTCGTTTTTAGGAAATAAAAAATTCAAGATCGTTCAATATAAAAGGAGCTCAAATAGAGCTCCTTTAAAGTTTAAATAGAACCTACTAAAAGTGTTCGTTTAAATGATGGTGTTCATCAATTAGCGGTCCACCTTCAATAATTTGTTCAGATGCTTGTGCAGAAAATTTTTCAAAATTTAAGTGAAATGAGTGTGCTAATTGAATAGCTTTTCCAACATAAGCACCTTTTTGCAGCCAAGTGTTCATCGGGTCTAAAATCTCACTCGGTACACCAGGGCAGTATTTTGGCATATGTAATCCAAAAATAAAATTTTGATCGTAGTCTACATTTTCCAATTCTCCATTAAGGATAGCAGTAATCATGGCTCTTGTATATTTCAATTTTATACGAGATCCAACGCCGTAAGGTCCTGCGCTCCATCCTGTATTGATTAACCATACATTAACGCCAGCTTCTAACATTTTCTTACTTAACATTTCACCATAAACCGTTGGGTGCAATGGCATAAAAGGTTCGCCAAAACAAGCAGAGAATGATGGAACTGGTTCCGTAATTCCTGCTTCTGTTCCAGCAACTTTAGCTGTATAACCAGAAATAAAGTGATAAGCAGCTTGCCCTGGAGTTAATTTAGAGACAGGAGGTAATACACCAAAAGCATCACAAGTTAAAAAGAAAATGTTTTTAGGGTTATTAGCATAAAGTGTTTCCTGAATATTTTTAATATGATATATTGGGTAGCTAACTCTTGTATTTTGAGTGATAGTACTATCCATGTAATCTGGTTCTCCATTATCTTTAAAGATTATGTTTTCAAGTATTGCTCCCGGTTTTACAGCTCTAAAAATATCTGGTTCTTTGTCTTCAGATAAATCGATAACTTTTGCATAGCATCCGCCTTCAAAGTTAAATATATTATTATCAGCTGTCCAACCATGCTCATCATCTCCAATTAATTTACGATCTGGGTCTGCAGATAGGGTTGTTTTTCCAGTTCCCGATAATCCAAAGAAAATAGCAGTATCTCCATATTTTCCAACATTTGCGGAACAGTGCATGGGAAGCACATCTCTTTCAATTGGTAAAATTAAGTTTAATGCAGAAAAAATCCCTTTTTTCATTTCACCTGTATAAGCAGATCCGCCAACTAAAGCTATTTTTTTAGTAAAATCAAGAATTGAAAAATTTCCTTGGCGTATACCGTAAGCTTTTGGATCTGGACATACATAACCTGGAGCACAAAGGATTAACCAATCTTCTTTGAAGTTTTCTAATTCCTTTTCGCTTGGTCTTAAAAACATATTGTATACAAACATATTGGACCAAGGTAATTCGGTTACTGTTCTAATATTGGTTCTAAATTCTGGGTCTGCACATACATAACCATCTCTAGCATAAATTTCTTTACTAGAAAGATACTTAGTAATTTCATTTTTCAGCTTATCAAAGTTTTCTGAAGATATTGGTTTGTTAGTTTTTCCCCACCATACTTTATCTGCTGTATAATCATCTTTAACAAGAAAACGGTCTTGCGGAGAACGACCAGTAAATTTACCAGTGTTTATAGCTAGGGTTCCATTTGCTGTTTCTTTCCCCATGCCTTTATCAACTGTAATTTTTTGAAGTTCTTCGGGTGATAAATTCCAATTTACTTTTACATCTTTTAATCCGTATTGTTCTAAATCCGAATTTTTTGTTGTTGTTGTTGATTTCATTTTTATTGAATTTTAAGGTTCCTATTAATATTTTTTTATTTAAAATGGCCATATAATTGGCACGAGTACCAGTGTTATTATGAAAAACAAAAGCAGTAGAGGCGCACCTACTTTTAGGTAATCCATGAATTTATATCCTCCAGCGGTCATGACCATGGCATTTGTTGTGGTACCTATTGGAGTTAAAAAAGCTGTTGATGCACTTATTGCTACTACTATCATAAAAGGTTCTGGCGATAGGTTTAGCGAGCTAGCTGCAAGTATGGCTATGGGGGCCATTAATACTGCTGTGGCTGAGTTATTGATGACTTGACTAAATGTTGTGGTTAGTAAAAACACACCAGCTAATAGTAAAACAGGGTGTATAGCGCCTAAATACTCTACTAATGCGTTTGCAATAAGTTGAGCTGTTCCTGTTTTTTGTAATGCAATACCCATCGGTATCATAGCCGCAATCATAACTACACTTGTCCAGCTTATTCCTTTATAGGCTTTAGAAATGGGTACACAACCCGTAAGCAGTATAACACCTGCAGCAATTAATGCTGCCATAGAGCCTGGTACAATACTAAAAACCATAAAAACAATCATTAGTGTTAAAGCACCCAAGGCAATAAATGATTTAGAACTTAGGTTTTCTACATTTTTAGCCATGCCTTCAGGACTTCCAATGATAACTAGGTTTTCATTTTGTTTTTTTAAATCTTCAATATGTTCCCAAGTTCCTCTAATCAAGAAAGCATCTCCAGTTTTCACTGTAATTTCTTTATCCAATAGAGGTTTTCTGTTTCTTGAAGCAGCTAATAATTGAATTCCAAATCGTTTAAAATAATCGCCTAATTTATAGTGTCTTCCAACTAACATAGAGTTTGGGTTTACAATGACTTCAGTCATGCCAACCTCTTGATTAATAAGGTTGTGTTTTAATTCATCTGTAATTGGTTCAAGTGGTAAAAGCCCTAATCTGAATGTAATCATCAGTTTATTTATCGCCTCAGTCTCTCCTTTTACGGTAATAATATCATGATATAGCAACGCAGTACTTGGATCTGGAAATTCTATAAACTGAGGTATCTTTTTTAATAAACTAGGATGTCTTCTTTTTATACGAATTATAGATACGTTGTAATTTTTTTCAAATTGCCATTCTTCAATTTTTGTATTTAATAATGGCGATATAGACCTAACTCGCAATCGGTAATAGCCACTATCAACCTTATAAGCTTCAATCCAGTTGTGCAAGGTAGAATCAATGTTTACAGGCCTGTTATTAGTTTTGTTTTTTGGTAATAATTTATAGCCTATATATCTAAAATATATTAAAGCAACAAGAAGTAACGGTAAGCCTATCAATGCAAATTCAAAGAACGAAAACCCTTCAAAACCAGCTTCTATCAAAGCATTGCTAGCAATAATGTTTGGCGGTGTTCCCGTTAAGGTTAATAAACCACCTGTATTAGAGCCAAAAGCTACTGGCATTAGCATTTTAGAAGGCAATGTACCAATGCTCCAAGCCGATGAAATAGTTAACGGCATTAATGTTGCTATTGTGCCTGTGTTGCTTACAAATCCAGATAGCACACCAGCACCAAGAGTAATAATAACTAATAATTTCGGTACACTTTTTCCCGCCCATTCTACAAATTTTTTGCCTGCAAGTGCTGTCCATCCAGTTTGTGCAATACCTTCGCCAATAGTAAATAGTGCGGCAATCATTATTACTGTTGGGTTACTAAAGCCGCTTAGCGTTTCTGTAGCATCCAAAATACCCGTTAAAAATAAACTGAGCATAGAAATAAGTGCTACAATATCTGGTGTAAACTTCCCCCAAACAAAAAGGGCGATGGTAATCACTAAAATGGTGAGCATTAAGTAGATCATATATTAAAATTCTTTATTAGCTTTAACACTTCGTTTCTCGTGCTTATTAATAATGTGAAATTACTGAGGAAGACTTATAATTAAGATGACGAAAGTCATACTTTGATAGAAGTTGTTGTTTTTCAACAATTGTCATATTTATAAGGGAAATAATAAGAAAAATATAAACGAATACGTTTGAGTAATGCAGAGTTTTATCATATTCTATATTTTAACTACATTATATGATTTAGCTGAGAATTAAATCGAATAAAAAAGATAAATAGATTTATGAAATTAGATATTTTAGCTTTTGGAGCGCATCCGGATGATGTTGAATTAAGTTGCGGAGCAACTCTTGCAAAAGAAGTTGCTAATGGAAAAAAAGTAGGTATTGTAGATTTAACTAGAGGCGAATTGGGTACTAGGGGAACTGCGGAAACCAGAGACGAAGAAGCTCTTATAGCTGCGAAAATCTTAGGTGTAAGTATGCGAACTAATTTAAAGTTCTCAGATGGGTTTTTTCTAAACGATAAGCAGCATCAATTGGCAATAATTAAAACCATTCGAAAATATCAACCAGAAATTATTCTTTGCAATGCCATTAAAGATAGGCATATAGACCACGGAAAAGGCAGTCAATTAGTAAGTGATGCGTGTTTCTTAAGTGGATTAATTAAAATTGAAACCGAAGAAGATGGACAAATACAAAAACCATGGCGATCAAAACAAGTATACCATTATATACAATGGAAAAATTTAGAACCCGATATAGCCGTTGATGTTACTGGATTTATTGATAAAAAAATGGCATCTGTATTAGCATATAAAACTCAGTTTTATGATGTGAATAGTAAAGCACCAGAAACCCCAATTTCCAGTAAAAACTTTACAGATAGTATCGTATATAGATCTCGGGATCTAGGGCGTTTAATAGGCGTAGAGTATGCCGAGGGTTTTACGGTTGAGCGCCATGTTGCGGTTAATAGTTTGTTCGATTTAAAATGATAGTTATTTTTTCAAAAAAAGAAAAAAATACTTTGCAGTAAATACTAAATAATTTACATTTGCACTCGCATTGTAAAATGCAAGTTACATGGTGGTTGTAGCTCAGTTGGTTAGAGCATTGGTTTGTGGTACCAAGGGTCGCCGGTTCGAATCCGGTCTTCCACCCAAAAAGCAAAAGCCTTTCAATTTATTGAAGGGCTTTTTTTGTAGAAGTACTAAATTTAAAATTATATGAAATTAAAAAAAACTTTTTTAGCTTTTTCTATTCTATTATTTTTTAGTTGTCCCCCTCAAGATCCAATAGAAGAAGACATAAACCTTAAGCCTGTGACCTATGAGCTTTTGAGTTTTGTTTATACGGAACAAACTGATGATATTGAAGATGCTTTATCTTTTGAAATTGAATATTTCAATGCCAATAATTTTGATATATACGGATATCCTAAAATAACCGTAGATATAGGTGGAGGTGTAACTTCAACTTACACACCAAATAGCCAGTGTAGAACGATTCTCGCTAATAGTTCTTGTATATTGACATATAATGAAGTGGACGATAATCCTAATTTAAAACCAGAATTACCAATACAATTTTTGGATGCAAGTTATTTAATTTATAAATATTAATCAATCTTAAGCCGTTCATCCCTATTCGCTAATTCCCAGGCGGTACTAAAAATAAGTTTTGTACGTGTTTCTAAAAACGGGTAATTAATTTTATCTGGCGTATCAGATGGTTTATGGTAATCAGCATGTGTACCGTTGAAATAGAAAATTACGGGAACGTTATTTTTAGCAAAATTATAATGATCAGAGCGGTAATAGAAACGATTTGGGTCATTTTTGGCATTAAAGGTATAATCAAATTCTAAGTTAAAGTACTTCTTATTTACGGCTTCGGAAACATTATGCAAGTCCTTACTCAATTTGTCGGATCCAATAAGGTACAGATAGTTTTTTCCAGCGCTTTCATGTTTTGGGTCAACACGACCTATCATATCAATATTTAAATTGGCAACGGTATTTTTTAAAGGGAAAATAGGGTCTTCATCTGTATAATAACGTGAGCCATAAAGTCCTATTTCTTCACCAGTAACATGTAAAAATACGATGCTTCGTTTAGGACCATTCCCATCATTTTCAGCTGCTTTAAAAGCTTCAGCAATTTCAAGAATAGCGACGGTTCCAGAACCATCGTCATCTGCACCATTATTTATTTCTCCATTGCCTTCAATACCGATATGGTCAAGGTGTGCAGAAATAACAATAACCTCATCAGGTTTTTCACTTCCTTTTATATAAGCAATAACGTTTTCAGAATCTTTAATACCTGCACCAAAATAGCTTGCAGGAATCTCTTGAAAATAATCGCCTTCAGCAATTGGTGATTGGATATTGTTAGCTTGGTAGTGTTTTTTAATAAAGTCAATGGCTTTTTTTTGACCTGGCTCTCCGGTTCTTCTGCCTTCAAAATCATCAGAAGAATACGTGTAAAGCATGGTTTTTAATTCGCTAGCAGTTATTGTTTCAGCGTATGTTTTTGATTCAATAATAAGATCAGCTTTATTTTTATTTTGAGAAGTGCTACAAGATGTTATAAGCGCAATGAGGCAAAATATAATCGCTAAATTTTTCATAAATCAGTGGTTTTTGAATGCTATATTACAAAAATGAATGTTTAGATACGTAAGTTTTGAGTCTAATTTAATAATTTATTATCTTGATTAATTAACAAACTGTGTTCTTGATTTGCGATTTGCCATGCTGTAGCAAAAATGAGTTTCGTTCGTTTTTCCATTAGCGTATAGTCGATTTTATCAAGTGTATCTGTTGCTTTATGATAGTCGGCATGTTCTCCATTAAAATAAAATATAATTGAAATAATCCCTTGCAAAGCAAAGTTGTAGTAATCAGACCTGAAATAATAGTAGTTTGCTCCACCAATTACATTAAATCTGTAATCTAAATTAATATTAAAAAACGATTTATTTATTTTTTCAGAAATATAATGCAGCTCTTTACTTAGTCTATCCGAGCCTGTTAAATATATATAACATGTAACTTACAATTAAATTATTCCGTTAGGGTTAGGAGAAATTTTAAGTCTGTTAGTTTCATTTTAATTTTGCTACAAATATACTCGTTTTCAAAATTAATTATTTACTCTTCAAACGAAATACCCTCTAAATCAGAATCATCAATATCAATATCAAGGGTTTCCAATTCTTCGATTGATGCTTCTTCAAGTTTAGTTTCCGTAGCTTTAATCGCTTCAATATTTACAACCTCGGTTGTTGTAAAAATAGATTTATAAGTAGTAACTGCCAGTGCGGCAATAGTTAATAAAAAAGAAAACTGTATAATTTTTTTTACTTGCCCCGTTTTTTTAGATAAATAAAATGCAATTAATCCAAAAATAATCGCTGCAAAAGCTGGGAAAACAGCTAAGTTGGATATGGGTAAAACAGAGAAAATAAGAGCAAACACAGAGGCGATTAAAGCTAGAACAGTACAAAGTTTTTTCATTTTAAATATATTTAATTTTTTAGTCCGGATGCCGACTTTATTTTTAACTCGCCATTACCAACCGGGATTTTAAATTTTATAAACACCGGAATTTTATTTTCATCGGCAGTAAGCCAAAGGGTTCCATTTACTTTGTTCGAGCTCGTAGAACCTATGGATAGTTTATAACATACTTTGCTGCCTAAAGCCGTCGATATGGTTTCCTTACCTAAATACGTTACTTTGCCCTTCATTTCTTGTCTATCAAATAAAATACTGAATACCTTACTTATTCCTGGGCTTAGGTTTGTTAAATCAAAAGTTCTTATACTGTATAATGTCGAAATAATATCTTTTGTATCAGGCCCTATAGAAACCGTTTTTTTCTCAATCCTATTATTTTTTTTGGTTTGTACCGTTTTAACCGTTTTAGTTTTATGGCTAAAGGTGTATTTCATATTTTTAAAATATCCACCTTCATTAATATCTCTATTATGTAAATAAGGTTTTAACGATTTTGGATGCACATAAGTTTCGTATAAATCCCTAATTTTAAAAAAACTATCCCACTTACTATACGTAAAAGCTCTGCATTTTAAACGTAGTAGTGTGGCTTTCGATGTGTTTACAGAACTAGTTTCCATAGTCACTTCTGCCAAATCCGTTAAAATGCCAGACATGTTGTAAGACGCTGTGTAAACCAATTTCTCATTAGTTCCAACAGCCTTATTTTGCGCATTTATTGTTATAGACCATAATAATATTAGCAAAAAAGAAATACGTATCATATAAATAGTTTAGGTTATAACGTTCAGTTTAGCATTTATTGTGCCGAAAATACAATCCTTAAAATTATTATGCTAATTTTTATTTAATCAACACCTGTAACATTTCTTAAAGTTAGGCGTCATATAAGTATCAATTAATAATCAAAATCACAGCCATCAAAAAAAAAGACAATCAATTATTAGTCATTACACATTTAAGTCAATTAATAACCTTAGTAACTGGTTTTGGTGGTTTATTATTACCACTAGTCCTATGGCTAACCCAAAAAGAAAAAGTGTACCAAATGGATACCCACGGAAAAGACATTATCAACTTCCAATTAAGTTTAATCGTTTGGTGTATTATCTGTATCCCGTTAATTTTACTTTTCGGTTTAGGGCTTTTAGGCTTTGTAGTTTTAGGTATCGTTTCTGTAATATTCCCAATTGTAAATGCTGTAAGAGCAAGCCGAGGCGAAGCACCAACATATCCTTTATCTTTTAATTTTATTAGTTAGTGAATTTCTGTGCAAACGGAAACTTTTGAGGCTAGATCCTCATTCGATTTAAAAGATAAATGTAACGCTCACTTTTAGTGGGCGTTTTTTTTGTTAAAAATTTGGGCGTTACCACAAGGGTCAGGCTTTCCGTTACAAGTCCTCGCATTTGCGCTAAGGCGCAAATGCTGTGGGCTTTTCACTGCAATCCTTAACGCGGGTTTGTTTGCTGGCTTGGGGGTTTTGAATTAATGGTGTTTTGTTTTTGGAGTTCGTTTAATGTTTCACTGATAAAAAATCGTTTCAATGTTTTTTATCAAGCGCTAAACGAATTTATAAAATTTTTCTTACAAAGTCAAGGGCTTGTCTTTACAGTATAAAAAAAGCAGCAATCTTATTAAAATTACTGCTTATATAATAAGATTCCGTTTTTCAAGGGAATGAATACATTTAATTTTCTAACTATTCAACATCACCGGCATAACCAACATTGTAATCTGCTCTCCTTCATCAAGTCCATCAACAGGTGTTAAAATGCCTGCTCTGTTTGGCATGCTCATTTCTAACTGTACATTATCTGCATTTAGGTTATTTAACATCTCTGTTAAAAAACGTGAGTTAAAACCAATTTGCATATCATCGCCTTGGTAATCACAGGTTAAACGTTCTTCTGCTTTATTGCTATAATCGATATCTTCTGCAGAAATATTAAGTTCGGCACCAGCCACTTTTAATCGAATTTGGTGTGTGGTTTTATTTGAGAAAATACTAACACGACGCACAGAATTTAAAAACTGATTTCTATCAATTACTAATTTATTTGGATTCTCTTTTGGGATAACGGCTTCATAATTTGGATATTTACCATCGATTAAACGACAAATTAACTCCGAATTCTCAAATGTAAATTTCGCATTGCTTTCATTGTATTCAATCGTACAATCATCTTCACTAGCTGCTAAGATGCCTTTTAAAAGATTTAAAGGTTTTTTAGGCATGATAAACTCAGCGACTTGATTGGCTTTTACATCTTCACGTGTGTACTTTACTAATTTGTGAGCATCTGTAGCCACAAACGTTAAGCCTTCCGTCGAAAACTGAAAAAACACGCCGCTCATTACAGGGCGTAAATCGTCGTTTCCGGCTGCAAAAATAGTTTTGCTAATAGCTGTTGCCAAAACATCGCCCGTGATAACGGTTTTACTTGGGTCTTCCAATGCTACGGCTTTCGGGAATTCGTTTCCATCGGCGTAAGCCAAAGCATATTTACCATGGTTAGAGCTAATTTCAACGGTGTTATTATCTTCAATAACAAAAGTTAAGGGTTGCTCTGGGAAAGTTTTTAAAGTATCTAACAACAAACGTGCAGGAATAGCAACACTGCCTTTACTATCGCTTTCAACATCTAGGGTTGAAGCCATAGTGGTTTCTAAATCACTTGCAGAAACGGTGAGTTGCGTGTGGTCTAATTCAAATAAAAAATTATCTAAAATAGGTAAGGTGTTCGAGGTATTAATAACGCCACCTAAAACCTGTAATTGCTTTAATAAATAAGTACTTGATACTATAAATTTCATCTAAATGCTTCGTTTTAATTGTAATTCTACTACATACAAATATATTCCAAAGCGTGGTTATTTGGAAACAAACTTATTAACATTTAAGATGCATATTTTTTCTTTCTGAAGTAGTTAAACACAAAACCAAAGCCTGCAAGTAATATGAGTGGTAGTAAGATGTTTATAAGTTGCCACTTGGTTTTTTCTTTGGCTATTTTTTCTTGATTTAAGAAGGGTACAGCAATTTCTTTGGAACGAATGTTTATAAGTCCGTTATCGTCTAAAAGGTAATTTACGGTATTCAGTAAAAATTCTTTGTTGCCATAGGTTTGTCCCGTCCATCTATCGAAACCTAGTTCTTGTGGTGCGTTTCTAATCACATCATTTTTAATGACATCGCCATCTGCAATCACAATCATTTTTGTGGGGATACTTTTATCTTTCGCACCTGGCATATTAAAAGGTTTAACCCGGTTACTGTAAACCGAGTTAAATTCGCCTTCCAATAATACCGCTAGCGTTTGATTGCCTTTATTGAAACTCTGCGGATTTTGTTCTTTAGTGACCAACTCCAAACTCACTTCTCTTGGTGTGCCTTCTAATTTGGTTAAAGGTGCTGTTTCAAGTAGAATGGTTTTATGAATATCGTTTTTTAAAGTGTCAATCTGGTTCGCAAAATCGAACTTCACTAAATTCAAATTATTTACAATAGGATGGGTGCTACTTGAACCTGCCAATGGCGAATACGGCCATTTTAAATGCTGAAATTGCGACTGGCTCCCTTCGCCCATAGCCAAAGTAATAGGCGCAGAGTATAGCGTACTAACCATATACGGGTTGATACGAACGCCATATTTAAAAAAGAAATCGGTAAGATTTAAATCTCTGCTGACGGCATAATTTGTTCCTGAAGCGTTGTATAAACTATCTTTTTCCATAGCCACGGCATCTACTAACCATAGGCTTTTTCCGCCGTTCATGGTATATTGGTCGAGTACTAGTTTTTCTTCTTCAGAAAACGCTTCGGTTGGTTTTGCTGAAATAATTAAGTCGAAACCGTTTATAGCTTTGAATGTTTTTTGTGGATTTGAGCTTACACTATCTAAAGTAAAAGGTGCGATATAATAATACTCCCCTAGTTTTTTAACGAAGTTGGCAATGTACTTATCTTCTAATTGATGATTGCCTTTTAAAATGGCAATTTTGCGTCGTTTTGGATTGATAAGTTTGCTAAAACCATCTGAAAAGGCATACTCTAAATGCTGCACAGAATTACTAACTAATTCTTGTTGTGATGCGCCAATTTTATTTTTTACTAACGGAATAAGAACGGTTTGGTCATTATAACTTGCCAATGCCCAAGGAAAAATAATGGCTTGTGATGATTTTCCGCTTTCTTGTACACTGAGTTGCATTGGAGTTAAGCCACGTTGTGTGAGTTGTTGAATGTTTCGCTCTCGTGTAGATTCATCTATAAGAGGATTCACAAAGTTGAAAACAACGTTGTTATTTATTGCTGAAAACTCTTCTAATAATTGTTTGGTTTCATTTTGAAGACGCCTGAATTCCGAAGGAAAATCCTCGCCTTCTAAAAACACATCAATACTTATTGGCGATTCTAAATTTTCAATAATTTGCGTTGCAGATGTACTTAATGTATAACGATTATCCGCCGTTAAATCAAAACGCTTGAATACTTTACTGCTTATAAAGTTAATCGCTACTAAAGCAATCACGAGGATTAATATGTGTTTTATAGTCTTATTCAAATTCTTTTTCTAATTGATAAGGTCTTATGGATTCAACTGTGTTATTTTTAAATTGAAGTTCTAAACATTCTTGCATATCATTAAATGCGCCTGGTTCAAAACCCAAATTATAATTCCATTGGTCTTGTGAATTCGCTTTCAGTGTTTCATCCCAACTTAACCATTCTGGTTTTCCTAAAAGGGCTTCAATATCACTTTTACTTTTTCTTATTAATATACTATCCTTTAAAATTTGATTCGCCATTTCATAACGTAATTGTGGTTTATCTTCCCAAGCTTCAGCATCAAAATGTTTTTCATGATGATAGCTCACAAAAATATTAATCATCGGGTAAAACATATAAAAATAAACAATAGGTGTTAATACCAAACTGACTAAAAATGTGAGCCATTTACGTCTATCAATTGTATTTGCAAAGAGCCAAACCCCAATAAAAACAAGCACTAAAAAAACAATAAATAAAGGCGTTACAATCATTTATTTCGCTTTATTAATATTTAGTTTGGTCAACATTAAAAAGAACCCAGTTACGCTTAAAAAATAGATGATATCTCGCGTATCTAAAACACCACGACTCATACTTTTATAATGTGAACTCATCCCAATTTGTTCTATAAAATCACTTGACATAAACTCTGCAATACCTTCAAAACCAATATAAAAGACGAAACAAATAAAAACCGCAGAAATAAAAGCTACTATTTGATTATCAGATAACGTTGATGCAAAAATCCCAATAGCCGTATAAGCAGCGACTAAAAATAACAAGCCAAAATAGGAGCCTAAAGTGCTTCCTATATCTAAGTTACCAACAGGATTTCCCAATTGATAAACCGTATAAACATAAAGTAAAGTAGGTACAAGCGCAATAAGAATTAGAATAAGCGCGCCAAAATATTTACCTAAAACAATATTAAAATAGGAGATGGGTTTAGTCAATAATAACTCTAAAGTGCCCTGCTTTTTTTCATCAGAAAAACTACGCATGGTCACAGCAGGGATTAAAAAAATTAAAATCCAAGGTGCTAATAAGAAAAACGATGATAAATCTGCAAAACCATAATCTAAAATATTAAACTCACCTCTAAATAGCCAAAGGCACAACCCGTTTAAAACTAAAAATATAGCAATAACCAAATACCCTATTGGGGAGGCAAAAAATGAGTTTATTTCTTTTTTTAAAATGGCTAGCATTTGTTTTTTATTTCTTTTTACTTTATTATACTGCGACTGCGACTGCGACTGCGACTTTTTTTATCTATTCGTTAGTCATTAATCAAGAGTTTCCACCTTATCAACACTCCAAGCTTCAGGTCTTACACTAAAAAGCGGTTTTGTTTTGCTCCAAATACTTTTAAACAATTCAGATTTTCTATAGTTTTCTAAAGCGTCTTCAGAGTCCCAATAACTATAAGTAAAAAAAATACTTATGTCGTTTTTATCTCTATATAATTCTAAAAACTGACAGCCTTCAAAAGCTCTAATTCTAGTTTTTGTTTCTTCAAAATTCTGAAGAAATACTTCAATATTTTGCTTGTAAAATCCCATTTTCACTATTCTAACTAGCATAAGTTTTATTTAATTAATAATCTGAGGCTTTAAATTTTTGTGGAATTTCAGCACTTTTTGTAATTATAGTGTTTGGAATAAAATTAATGCTAACAGCATCCATTAACCCTAAGCCTAAAAGAGTTGATGCACTACCAACCGTAGCGCTATTGCTTTTATAAACAGCAATTTCCAAAAAATTACCTGAATTAAAAACAACCAGTTTTCTGCCTTCATCATACCGTTTGTTTTCAGGTATTTTAAAGTTTACAATATCACTGTATTTATTGTATATTTTTTTGAACGTGTAATTACGGGCCGAAATCTCAAAATTGCGCCCTTTTTGTATGGTTTCAAAAAAGCTGCGTTTAATATTAGTTACTACATTTCCGTAATTGTTAATATAAATAACATTGCCAATAATTTGTGTTTTATCATCATTAACAAAAGGTACCATATTTTTAATAGGTCGTATTTCAGAAATAGCTTTTCCTATAACTTCCAAAGTGCCACCACGAGCAATATGGCAAGCTACTTGTACGAAAATATCTAATACAGGGAAACTGCTTTGAATATTATCATGAATATTTATTTCAACAATTTTTTCGGGAGCAATTTCAGAGCAAATCATGCTCATGATACCATTATTTGCACATATAAAATAATGGTCGTCCAGTTTGATGGCGATATGTTTGTTTTCAGGATTTATTTCCGAATCAATCCCGATAATATGAATTGTTCCTTTAGGAAAACTAGTATATGCATTCTGTATGATGTAAGCTGCCTCAAGAATGTTAAAAGGCGATATTGAATGTGAGATATCAACAATCCTAACATCTGGCATCTCACTATAGATTGCGCCTTTCGTAGCGCCAGCAAAGTAATCCTTTTCACCAAAATCGGTTGTTAATGTTATGATTGCCATGGGCAAAATTGTTGATATGTTTTTAATGTTATCTTACCCAAAAATGTGTATTTTTGAGTTTAGAGAAATGCTTTTACAAAACTAATGAATCATTTCATCTAAGGAAACATTATTTCTATTAATGTTTTAACTTAACCTATATTAAATAAACGCTTTTGAACGAAATTATTATTGAACTAGAAGAAATAACTCCAAAAGAATTTTTCGGAGCACAAAATGCTAATATCGAACTTCTTAAGAAGCACTTTCCAAAATTAAAAATTGTAGCACGTGGCAATAAAATTAGGGCTTTTGGTGATGAGGAATTATTAGAGGAATTTGATCGGAGAATTGGCATGCTTTTAAAACATTTTGGTAAATATAATAAATTAGATGAAAATGTTATCGAACGTGTTTTAACAAGCCAAAGTAGCGACGATTATACCACATCGAAACAAAGTGGCGAAACTATTGTGCATGGTGTTGGTGGTAAATTAATAAAACCGCAAACGGCAAACCAACGTAAAATGGTGGATCTTATGCATAAAAACGACATGGTTTTTGCCATTGGTCCTGCGGGAACGGGTAAAACCTATACAGGCGTTGCATTAGCGGTTCAAGCTTTAAAAAATAAAGAGGTTAAACGTATTATTTTAACCCGTCCTGCAGTAGAGGCAGGGGAGAACCTTGGGTTTTTACCGGGCGATTTAAAAGAAAAGTTAGATCCATACATGCAGCCGTTGTACGATGCATTGCGTGATATGATTGCTCCAGAAAAATTATCAAGCTATATCGAAAAAGGAACCATACAAATCGCACCATTGGCCTTTATGCGTGGACGAACTTTAGATAATGCATTTGTGATTTTGGACGAAGGGCAAAACACCACCCACGCCCAAATGAAAATGTTTTTAACACGTATGGGTAAAAACGCCAAGTTTCTTTTAACAGGTGATCCTGGCCAGATAGATTTACCACGTCGTACCATTTCTGGTTTAAAGGAAGCTTTATTAATATTGAAAAATGTAGAAGGCGTTGGCATGATATTTTTAGACGATAAAGACGTTGTACGCCACAAACTCGTTAAAAAAGTTATTGCGGCCTACAAAAGCATAGAAAACGTAGATTAGTTTTTTTTAGAAGCTATATCCCGCTTTCCACTATATCTTTTTATGTGCTGAACTTGTTTCAATACCTCATAAAAGTAGTATAATTGTAAAATTTCAACTCTAATTAAACTAGTAGTAAACACATAAAAAGGATGCCGTTACAATCGGGGCTAGGGCTTTTTAGATAAAAAGAATAATACAACAAAATATAATCCCAAGTCTAGCAAAGTATCCCACATAAAAATGAACATACCAACTCATAAACCAATTTAAAAATGAGTCATACCATTACCGATACCAATTTTAATTTCCCCGGCCAAAAAAGCTTCTATAAAGGGAAAGTCAGAGCCGTATATAATATCAATGATGAAGCGCTGATTATGGTAGCAACCGATAGACTTTCTGCCTTCGATGTCGTCATGCCAAAAGGCATCCCGTACAAAGGGCAAATCCTAAATCAAATTGCTACAAAAATGATGGCAGCTACAGCAGATTTAGTTCCTAATTGGTTAACAGCAACACCAGACCCAAACGTAGCTGTAGGGCATTTATGCGAACCCTTTAAAGTAGAGATGGTTATTCGTGGGTATATGTCTGGACACGCAGCCCGTGAATACAAGTTAGGAAAACGTACGCTTTGCGGTGTACCGATGCCAGAAGGTTTAAAGGAAAACGATAAATTTCCAGATCCAATAATTACACCTGCAACAAAAGCGGAAATGGGCGATCATGATGAGGATATTTCTCGTGAGGATATCTTGAAACGTGGTATCGTTTCAGAAGAAGATTATATGGTTCTTGAAGATTATACACGAAAATTATTTAAACGCGGTTCAGAAATTGCAGCTTCAAGAGGTCTGATTTTAGTCGATACCAAATACGAATTTGGTAAAACCAAAGATGGTAAAATTGTTTTAATTGACGAAATCCACACACCAGATTCGTCGCGCTATTTTTATGCCGATGGTTACCAAGAACGCCAAGATAGTGGTGAGGTGCAAAAACAACTTTCAAAGGAGTTTGTTCGCCAATGGCTTATAGCAAATAACTTTCAAGGCTTGGAAGGGCAAACCGTTCCTTTTATGAGTGATGCGTATATAGAAACTGTTAGCGAACGCTATATAGAACTTTACGAAAACATTACAGGCGAAAGGTTTGTAAAAGCAGATGTGAGTAACATTCAAGAGCGTATTAAGGCGAATGTTTTGGCCTATTTGAAATAGCGTGAATCTTTATATAAAAATTAGAAACCGGTCATGTTAAAAAATAATGAGGTAAACGTTCTAGGAACCCCTTTACAACCATGTTGTAAAGATCCTGCAACAGGATATTTTAGGGATGGTTTTTGTAGAACAATCAAAGAGGATTCAGGTACTCACGTTTTATGCGCTATTATGACTCAGGAATTTTTAGACTTTACAAAATCACGTGGAAATAATCTTTCTACACCTATACCACATTGGAATTTCTTTGGTCTTAAAGCGGGCTCGAAATGGTGTTTATGTATTTCTAGATGGCTGGAAGCAGAACAAGAAGGAAAGGCGCCATTTGTCGTTTTGGAAGCTACACATCAAAAAACGTTACAACATACCACCCTAGATGTTTTAAAAAAATATGAGTATTAAAATTTAGTACCACTTAGTACTTCAACAACTCCAAGCGCTGCTCGTTCGCCAGAAATCATAGCCGCATTTAGTGATCCGTTAAGTTGTGTATCACCTGCTAAAAATAGTGTAGATGTTAAACGTGTTTCAGAAGGTAATATATCATATTTTACATGATTCAGTTTTGGCAAAGCAGTAGGAATATTATAATGCTTTATAAATTTTAAATTATGAATTTCACAATGGATTTTCAATTCTTTTTTTACGCCTTCAATAAGTGCTTCGTTTATTAAGTTTTGATTGTCCACTACCGTTACTGATAGTAGTACTTGGTTTGGTTTAGCATTCGTTTTTAAACTTGTATGATAAAAAATATTATTTATTAAAGAGCCCTCTTGTGGTATAAGACCAATTAGGGGTCTTTTAATTGCACTATATTCAGATTCAAAATATAACGTATCACAAGATTTCCATACTGTATTTTGATTTTTTAAATTAGAAATTAAAGGACTTGCATCTGTTGCAACTATTGTAAAATCACTTTTAATTGATGTTGTATCGTCGAGTACTATTTCGCCATCTTTTACTAAATTTACTTTACTGTTGAATTTTAAAGTAGTACGTTTCAATTTTTCGGCAAGTTGGTCAGGTATCGCTTGAATACCACCTTTTGGTAATGCCGCATAGCCTTCTCCAAACATTTTATAAATAAATTCAAACATTCTACTAGAAGTCTCTAGTTTGTTTTCAAGAAAAATACCACTAAAAAAAGGCTTAAAGAAGTCATTTATCATTTGGTTGGAAAAACCAAAATGCTCCAGATAAGTTAAAGTTGATATTTCGTTTTCTTGAAAAATCGCTTCAACTGTTTTGTTTTTTAATTTATTATTTAGCTTTAAAATTTTAATTTTGTCTGAAAAGTTGCCTATATCTGAAAATAAGGTAGAAAATAAAAAAGATAAATCTCGCAAAGGATCTCCAATTATTTTTTGCTTTCCATATTTAAAAATAGAAGCACCTGGAAGAAATTTTTGCAAATCTAGAGCTTCAAAATCAAGAAATTTTTGAGCTGCTGGATAGGAAGTTAATAATACTTGAAAACCATGGTCTAATTGATATCCGTTAATAATATCTGTCTTTACTCTCCCACCAACACTTTCAGATGCTTCAAAAATAATAGGGTGAAATCCATGATCTTCTAAAACCTTTGCAGCTATTAAGCCGCTAACACCTGCACCAATGATGTGTATTTTATAATCTTTCTTATTCATTCTAAATTTTTAGATAATTGAAAACTTATACTCTTTTCCAAGTTTGGTCTACATTTAAATAAAAACTACCTATAGCATTAAAATTGCATTGCTCAGGAGCGATTATAGATAGAAAGGTTTCACCGTTATCTCTTTTGTATAAATGATATGTTTCACCAACAATAGGCTCAAAAGTAAATTTAGCATCAAATATGAGCTTATTATACTTAAACTCCTCAATCATTTTTTTATACTCCTCTTGGAGTTCTAGATATTTAGCTTTGGCTTTATGGTTTATTTTATTAATACTTCTATTTTTCCAAGAGATATTATCGGTAGTGGTAATTACCGGAGCACCGACTGATGTTGAATACGGTTTGAGTGCCGCATCGTAGGTTTTAGTTTCTGGATTGAAAACAACATTATCGGGTTTTTTATCGTCTTTCATGAAAAAAATGTATTAGCTCAACTTTTCAAGTTGTTTCATAACTTCATCGGCCTCAAAAGCTTTTTGATCACTCATTTTTCTATTTGTAGTGGATAACTTATGGGCTTCTGCAAGAAGCTTTTCGTACTGTGCTTGTAACTTTTCTTTATCTGATTTTTTTTTGAATAATCCGAACATAGTTTTTTTTTTACGTTTAGCTATTAAAACGCATATGTTAATAAAACAAAGATACAAAATGTTTAATTATTATCAATAATTGATAAACAAAACAATTTTGAATATACAATTAAATATAATTGTTTTAAATATTTAAATTGTTATTGGTAGTTTTAATAGTTTGCAAGACTTATTAAATTTTTTTCTTGTTTAGTCCTGAAATATGGCTACAGGTTAAAATTGATTTTCAAGCAACTAATTAAGTAAACTGGCCAAAACCAGCAATTAATTTTATACGACTTAAGTAGTTATTTTCTTTTATTCAATTCAGATATCATTATTTCATATAATTCCTCAAATTTAATTTTCAATCCATTTGTTGATATTTGAATCGGTGAACCAAACTTTTTAAAATTAGTTTCAACATTTTTTCTTGTTAGAATATTTTTTTGTCTGTCGATAAAATCGTTCGGGTTATTGACAATTACTCTTATGAAATTTTGATTTACGACTTTACTTTTTTCAATACTTTCAATATTCTCCCATTTTATAAGTCCAGAGTTTATGGAAGTTGAGTTGTCATATATTCCCTCATCATTAATTTTTATGCCGTATTTATTTTCAAAGAGTTTTTTTGAAATCAATATTCCCATTCCTCCAAAGAAGATTATGGAAAGAAATCCAATTGATTTTCGAAAAATATTATTATTAAGTATCTCAACATTTACAATTGGTGCGTAAAAGGCGATCCATATCCCTAATAACACAAACAACAGTGAAAGTCCAATTAAACCAATGATTTTTAACTTACTAATTTCTATAATTTTTTCTTCCATTTTCGTTTTTTTGATGTCTTGTCCTGAAATATTGATACTGGTTAATATTGAATTAAGCTGATAATTTATATACCATATTAGGTGTTTTATAATCTAAAGATAAGTGTAATCTTATTTCGTTGTATAAATTAATTGCATTTTTTGCGGCTCTCTTAGCGTGAGCTAAACTATCAAAGGTTTGGTCTAAATAAAATTCATCTTTTAGTATTCCATTTACCCGTTCTGACATTGCATTTTCGTAACAATGATTTTTACTTTTAAAGCATGTCGCCAGTCGGATTTTTTACCTATTCCTTCTATTTTTCTTTAATTTAGAGCCTGTTGAAATTTTGGTTTAATGCTTCTCTGGTAATTTCGGTTGAAGAATTCAAGTCAATTATTTAACAATCCTTTTGTTCGTAATGATAACCAGCTTTTGGTTCTTTAAAAATTAGTGCAATGATAATTTAAGAGTGTTTTTCCGAAATATAAACTGTGACTGATTTAATAAATTTTAATTCAGATTCAGGTGCTTTAAATGTTATGCTCCATATTTTCATTTAAATATTTTACATCTCGTTATATAATTGCTATTATATTTCATATCCCGTAAAACCATCAAGATATGGTGATTTTTTCATCGTTGTTATTCCGTAAAAATAATTAATTTTAAACGAAAATTAAATCCGTTTTTGTAGCCAATCTTTGAGCTCATAAAAATTTTGAGGCGAAACACTATGCCCTGCGTTAAATTCAGAATATTTGTGCTTAATATTTAAGCTTTTTAAAAAAGAAGGTGTTTGTCTCGCCCAATCCACAGGGATTACTTGGTCCACACTTCCGTGAGAACAATAAAAATCTAAATTGGAATAATCACGAGTTTTAAATTCTTCAGGAAAAATATCTTCATTAATATAACCACTAAGTGCAACTATATTTTTAATTTTTTCAGGGTAGGTTAGTGCAACCGCATAACTTAAAATAGACCCTTGGCTAAATCCTAAAAGGGAGACATTATTTTTATCTACAGGGTATTTAGTAACAGTTTCATCAATAAATTTTGCAATTAAATCTCGAGAAGATTTGGCTTGCTCATTATCGCTCCATTTTCCTTTATCTTCATCAAAATTAATAGCATACCACGCATTGCCGTAAGGTTGCATGGGGTAGGGTGCTTTTACCGAAATGATAAAAAGTGCTTCTGGTAATTGAGCAGCAAACGAAAATAAATCGTTTTCATCGCTACCATAGCCATGCATCAAAATAAGTAATGGTGCATTTTCGGTTAAATTGGATTTTCGAATAATATGGTTTAAAGTAAGTGTTGTGTCTAGCATTTATAATCCAAGATTTGCAAATATTTTTTGATAAAAATTTCCGACAATAGGTACAGCTTGTGCTTTTCGTCCAATAGCATTTGTAAAACCATAAATAAAAAGTACTGTAAAAAAGAGATAAAATCCGGTAGTAATGAGCCAATTA